>SAMEA104315422__coassemble_178_pt1 | contig 39747 bp, 33 predicted proteins | sample SAMEA104315422__metabat2_low_PE_015 | metagenome-assembled genome bin SAMEA104315422 (sample SAMEA104315422) | gut metagenome | biome: Monkey gut; feature: monkey-associated habitat; material: faeces | place: China | collected 2013
TCTTCATTACTAATTCTTTTACTTATAAATACCACCTAAAAAGATATTGACCCAAGATTTTTAGAGAAAAAGAGTAAGTTATTTCCTTACTTTTGATAAATTTTTTATCAACAGTTGTTTTACCATTCTCCAAAAAAAAAAAATGGAAACAAGATCATTAAAGGAGTACCAAGCATGGATAAAATTAAAAAGAATTTTGGTTTTGGATGTATGCGCCTACCAATGAAAGATGGAGAAGTAGATATAGCAGAAATGAATAAAATGGTGGATGCTTTTATTCTTTCAGGCTTCAATTACTTCGATACTGCTCATGGTTATCTGCAAGGAAAAAGCGAACTAGCACTAAAAGAATGTTTGACTCAACGCTATCCAAGAGGAAGCTATATTCTAACAGATAAACTTACTGGAAACTTCTTTAAAACTGAGCAAGATATTAGACCATTTTTTAATCAGCAGCTCACTGCTTGTGGTGTAGACTATTTCGACTTTTATCTTATGCATGCACAAAACAAAGGCAATTACGACCACTTCAAAGAATGCAAAGCATATGAAACGGCCTTCGCTCTTAAGGCAGAAGGAAAAATACGACACGTCGGTATTTCCTTTCACGATAAGCCAGAAATGCTAGAAAGAATCCTAACAGACTACCCAGAAATAGAAGTTGTGCAAATACAATTTAACTATGTTGACTATAATGATCCAGCCATTATGAGTAAAGCTTGCTATGATGTTTGCCGAAAATACAATAAACCAATAATTGTCATGGAACCTGTAAAAGGAGGAAACCTTGTCAATCTTCCGGAAGACGCAAAGAAAGTACTAGATAATCTTAAAGGTGGTAGTACCGCTAGCTATGCGCTACGCTTTGCTGCAGGTTTTCCTGGAATAATTATGGTGCTTTCCGGCATGAGCAACTTGGAACAAATGGAAGACAACATCTCATTCATGAAGAATTTTAAACCTCTAGACGAGAAAGAGATAAAGGCAGTAGAACGAGTACAAGAGATTTTCCACAGTAAACACTTAATACCATGTACACAATGTCACTACTGTACAGATGGTTGCCCTAAGCATATTTCTATTCCTAGCCTTTTTGCCATCATGAACACAAAAGCACTCTATCACGATTGGAATGCAGACTATTATTACAACGTTGTTCATACAGCTCCGGGAAGAAAGGCATCTGACTGTATTAAATGTGGTAGATGCGAAAAAGTCTGTCCTCAACACTTACCTATTCGTCGTCTATTAGAGGATGTTGCAAAAGAATTTGACCATTAATAGATGGTTATTCTTAATGACCAAGACACCTGAAATTTCCTCTTGTTAGACCATAAATCTAATAGGAGGATATTCTCTTTACCTTTAAAGTTTCTCAATTATGCATTCATGCTTCTTTGTCTTCTTATCATAGCTTATTCCGACGAGCAGAATGTTATCTGTGTACTCTTTTATTGATTCTGGATACTTCTTTTCTTTTATTTGGTCGATTGCACTCTTTGCGCTCTTATTCCACTTAAGTTCAACAATTAAAGCAGGGAATCTACCTATATACTCTTTTCTAGGTATATAAACAAAATCAGCAAAGCCAATACCTGAAGGGAACTCTCGAATAGGATTGTAATAGAAGTCAATAGAACTAAGATAAGCAATGATAAGAACATTAGAAAGAGAATTTTCATCATTGTATTTTATGGCAGAAGAATACCTTTCATGAATTCTCTCTATCCAATCAGCAACCTTCTCTTCATCCATATCTAGCGTCGCATTCAATATGCACTGAGATTCTTCTAAAAGAGCTACACATTCGCTCCAATTTCTTTTTTTACTGCATTATTCATCTCAAGTCTGATTTCTTCATTTTGGATAAATGCAGTCTTCTTTTTCTCATTGTAAGCTAAATAACCAAGGTGAATAAGATATGTAAGAACATCATCCTTTGAAGCAAAACTGACAACGTCATTTTGGAAGTCTGTAGTGTCAACAGGAACTTCACCACCTCCGATTGTCTCAATTATTGCGGTCTTTAAACCATCATAATTCATATTGATAAGTGTGACTATAACCTTATAAGAAGAAGTATTAGTCCAATAACTTGTACACTCTCCATCGATAATAGAATTTACAACAGCCATTGGATTATATACATGGTAGTCTCTTAAAATATAGCCATCATACCATCGCTTTATTTCTTTAAGATCAAACGAATAATCAGAACAAAGCTTTTCAACTTCTTCCTCTGTAAAGCCAATGTACTCACTCATAACTCCAGGATGGAGCATCGTGTATTCCTTAAAATTATTCAATGCCGACTGAGTCTTCTCTCTTTTAATAGGAAGAATTCCAGTAAGGTATGCGAGAGCTATATATTTGGATGCTTGAATGCCTTTAAAAATACTTCTTAGAAAAGTTATGTACTCTTCTTGTACTTTTTGATTATTTGCATCATCTCTTATTAGCACATCCCACTCATCTATGATTACAACAAACTTATTTCCACTTGTGTTGTTAATGAGAGAAAATGCTTCCGCAAGCGTTTTAACATCATTGGAAATTACATTTGGATAATATCCTCTCAGTTCTTCAATCACATTTCTATTTATGTATGAAAGAACGTTTTCAGGTCCTCCTGCAGGAACAATACACTCCTGAACATCAAAATGAATAACATCATATTTATTGAGATAGTTTTCATAATCTAGAGAAGAACCTATTTTAAGAGACGAAAACATCTCTTTCGAGTCAGCTCCTTTAGAATAGTAAGCTGCTAGCATGTTAGCAGTTATAGACTTACCAAAACGACGAGGGCGGCTATTACAAATGTAACCACTGGGCTTACCAAGTATCTTATTCGTGTAGTTAATTAGACCACTTTTATCAACGTAGATTTCATCTTCAAAAGCGCCTTTAAATGCAGAATTATCTGGATTAACAAATCTTCCCATATTGATACACTCCTTTATAAGCCTGTCTATCAAACTCCAAAAATTACTTTCGTTTATATGTCCCAAAAACTACTTATCATTTCTTACTTTGACTGTTCCTTCAGTTTTATTCTACATTAGATACTACATTCCAATGCTAAATCAAAAAAATCCCTTCCATCAGAATAAACTGACAGAAAGGATAAAGTTAAGTTAGATTAAGTTTAGTGAGGCATTACTTCGAAAGTATACTTCATTAGCCAATCTTCAATAGAACCTGTTGGCTCATCAAGTTCTCTATATACAGCTTCAGCTACTGGATATCCACCAACTTCGTTCTGGCTATTGATAATCTTTCCTGTTCCTGCATAGAACTCTTCAACAAGACGCTTATCGACTTCATCTCTATCTGCAGGACGTGCGCCTGAATACTTTAAGACATATGCTGGAACTTCACTAGCAGGAATAACAGTTAATCCATCAATCCAAATTGGCTTTTCATCAAGTAGTGTTACAGGGATTGAATCATCTGTAAGATTTCCAGGTGTAACGCCATCTGCTTTAACAATGATGTTGTCTTCCATATAGCATCTTTCATCGTTTTCCGGATAGTTTGATCCGACCATTGCCTTAACTTTTGTACTTGGACCTTCTTTCTCATAGTTTCCAACAATAGAGACTATTGGAGTTGATGGCTTTTCTTCTAAGCCCTTCCATTCCTTTGGAATCCATGAGAGTCTAATAGCCCAATCGCCTGGATCGTAAATTAAGTTGTTTACAATTAAACCTGAAGAGTTACCTTTAAACCATGGGTTTCTCTCTGAGTTATGAGCATAATAGTTGCCAATAACTGCAATGTTAGTACAGTCATCCATAACAAGTGTTCCCATTGAATGGTTCATTGTCTGCTTTTTATGTACAGACCAAGCTAAACACTCTGAGATAAAGTTATTGCTATAAGTAATGTTGTGAGAGGCATTCTCTGGACCCTGTCCACGCTTTCCTGAAACTGAGAGGTTCTCATCAACGCCCCAAGAAACAGAACAATGGTCAACAACAATGTTATATGAATTACCATTAGCCGCAGTTGAAATCTCTGGTTCATAACCTTCGCCAATTTCAGCACCGGCGTCTCCCATTCTAAATCTAACATGTTGCATTACGATATCGTGAGTATCGAAAGTGAGACCACCACGAATAAAAGTAACACCAGGAGAAGGTGCTGTCTGACCTGCAATTGTTAAGTACGGGTTCTTGATTTTGATTTGCTGCTTTTCTAGGTCAATAATACCACCTACTTCAAAGACAACAACACGTGGTCCTTCTGCCTCAATAGCTTCCTTAAAAGAACCAGGGCCATCTGCGTTTAAATTAGTTACCTTAATAATTCTTCCGTCTAAGCCACCTCTAGTTTCTGCTCCATAACCTTCAAACTCCATCTTTGAAGAAGCTAGGAGCTCTTTTGCTCCCTGGGCAAAAACAGCTAAAGATATGCATAGCAATAAAAGTAACATGCTTAGTATTTTTTTCTTCATTTCAAACTCCTAGAAAGAATTATCTCAAGTAAAATTAAAAGAAGTAAATGTGACAAATTAATTTATCATATGACAAAATTTTAAAGACTTTTTTAAAATGTTAATTATTTGTATTATAAATAATTATTAGAAAAGTATAATACTTTTATTAATGACATAAATGTAAAATATCTTTTTTAATTCTATTAACAGGCTTTATCTAAAAATAGATGTGCTTCATTTTTCTTCAAAAGAATGGAGAATATTAATTTGTAAAGACAAAAATGCATCCCCGAGGAAATGAGGATGCATTCGTTATTTAAAGTTATTAACTTACTCTGTATAGCTAATTGGCTCGATTCCCATCTCTAGTGCTAAGTCATTAACCATCTTTAAGTTTTCAGGAAGAACAGATACAAGACCACTCTTTTCTGCCTGAGCAAAGGTATTAGCTTCCATTTCGCCTGGCATGAAAATTCCCTTTGAATTCTTTGCCTTCTTAGAAGCCTTAAGCTCTTTTATTCTTGCATCAACATCTTCATAGTACTTTTCTTTATCATTGAATGCATCAATATCAAGAGCAATCATCATTAGAGACGGACCATCTTGATTATCCTTAGCTCTATCTCCAGTACCACCACCAAAAAGAACACCAGCGAGAATATCTACCATTACAGCCATTCCCCATCCTTTATAGCCAGCCATAGGGGAAATTGTGTAGCAATCTTCCATCTTTGTTGTAGGAACGCCTTCCTTATCTAAGCCCCATCCTGGAGGCAACTCAGTTACGCCCTGTCTTCTCATATTTGAAACCTTGCCATTAGCAACAACAGTCATAGCCATATCTAAAACTGGAGATACTTCATTGCGTGCAGGAGCTGCGACGCTAACTGGGTTGTTACCAATAACCTTCTCGCATCCACCCCAAGGAGCCATAGTAGAGTCTCCAGTTCCGAGCGTTGTTCCAATCAAGCCTTGTTTCTGAGCCATTTGAGAGTAGTAAGCTAAAGCTCCAAAGTGATTTGCTCCCTTTACACATACAATGCCAACACCATGTTTCTTTGCCTTTGCAATAGCATCTTCCATAGCTCTGTAGCCTAAGATTTGCCCACTAGAATGATTACCATCCCAAACTGCAACAGTGCCATTATCTCTGAGGACATTAATGCTCATGTTTGGTCTCATCTTTCCTTCTCTGATAAGCCTTACGTATCTTGCGGTACACAAAATACCATGAGAATGGACTCCTCTTTCATCTGCTTCAACAAGCATATCTGCAATGATTGCTGCTTCATCGTTGTTGACGCCAACATTCATGAAAATCTTAGTAATTTTTTCTTTTGCTTCCTTTACTGAAATATTTACCATATTTTTCTCTCCTATATTTATCTCTCAATTTTTATTACTCTACCCTTACTATGCTGAATAGCATTTACAATGCTTACTGCAGCAAGACCCGTGTGACAATCTGCAATAAATGGAGTCTTGTTAACAACAGACTTATAAAATTCATTAATTAAAAGTCCGTGACTAACACCCCATTCAGATTTCTCTCCAGTTAAAACCTCTGCTGGATGGAATATGGTATTGCCATCCTCTTCTACTATTGTTAAGCCAGATTGCCTAACTGTCATAACAGCTTTCTCTAGACGTAATTCAACATCGCAAACCTTTGAGCCTAGGTAACAATTGGAGCAAAAAACAACAACTTCTCCTCCTTGCTTTAGCCTTAATAGAGCCATAGCTGTATCTTCAACTTCGTAATCTGTAGTATCTCTAAGCTTTCCATCAAAGCCACTAAGGCTTTCTACTCCGCCTGTTAGATAATCAACAAGGTCAAGAGTGTGGATGGCTTGGTTAATAATACAACCACCACCTTCCCCACTGTATTTACCTCTCCAAGGAGATTCACTGTAGTACTTTCCATTACGATACCAAGTAACAAGAGCCATTCCACTTAAAATCTTTCCATAGCGTCCACTATCAATTATTTCTTTTGCTTCAACGGTTGCTTTATTAAGCCTATTTTGAAAACATACACCTAATAATTTCCCTGTCTCTTCGCTCTTTTTTATCATTTGTTTTGCTTCATTTGGAGTAATAGCAAGTGGCTTCTCACAAAAGACATTAAAGCCATGATCAAGGAGATCCATAACAATCTGTGGATGTGTATTATGAGGAGTAATTACATGAACACAGTCGATATCTTTATCATATAAATCTCTATAATCAGTTAGTGGCTTTCCTCCATAGGTTTTTGAAAAAGCCTCTGCTCTTTCAGGAACAATATCTACACAATATTCAAGTGTCGTATATTTATTATTAACAAGAGCTTTACCATGATTACGAGAGACGGCGCCACATCCTATTACTGCAGTTTTTAACATCTTTAATCCTCCTTTACAACAGACAACTTATATTGTCCTGGCGTTATACCTTCAACACTCTTAAATACTCTTAAGAAAGTACGTAGGCTACCAAAGCCACATTTATCTACAACCTCTCCAACCATCTTTTTCTCGTTTAACAGTTCTTTCGCTCTATCAAGACGGTAAAGAGTGATGTATTCAGAAATATTTATGCCATGATACTTTTTGAATATTCGCGATAAATAAGCAATTGAGATATCAAAATGATCGGCAATTGACGAAACGTTTATCATCGCATTCATATAGTTAGCATGAATATATTCAATAACATTTTTATATACTTGGTATGTTTCAGAAGAAGATTCAGCAAAGCTATCTTGGATTGCCTTTACACTATAACAAGTTGAATCTATTATTTCCTCTACTCCTATTAGTGATTTTTGGAAATTCTGAGATTGCATAATAGGTGGGAAATTTATACCAGGAATTACTTCTGCATAGCGCTCATCAAAACTGTTAATAGTTCTAATTATTGTTCCACTAATACTAAAGAGCAAGAATCTGAGCGTTTTAGGAGAAGCTCCATTCATTTTATTTCTATCTATTACACTATTAACAATGCTTTTTGCCTTCTCTGCATCACCTTCTTTTAAAGCTTTTTGCAAAAGCATATTTTCTTCTAACGTATACTGATATGCATTTTGTCTTGTCCTAGTTGATAACTCTTCATAAGAGAAAAAGGCAATTTGATGGTTTTCCTGGTACTCATGAACGCTTATCGCTTCAATGTAACAATCTTTAATGGAATCTAAACCATTATGAAGAGATGAGATTGAAACACTTTCAAACTCTCCTTCTTTGCCCTTCTCATAGATATGGTTAATCATATCTTTATAATTCCTTTCATCTGAAAAACTTGTGTTGATAATGAATGATTCACCATATTCGGACTGAAAAGGAATAACTAAAGATGAAGCAACAACTTCTTTAAGGCAATCCTGTGCAATCTCTCCTTCTTGCGTTTTTAAAATTACAACGCAAAAACTTAAAGACACTAGCTCTAAACCAAGGGATGACAGAACATCTCTTGTAACGGTATTATCGCCATTAATGAGTTTTTTTATAGCACTCTCTGCTAAAGATGTATTTTGCTTAATAATTACCTCATTGAGGTGCTTCTTTTGCTCTTTTAAATCAGAAACACTAGAAACAAATGGCGTGTATGTAGTGGCATTTTGAGGAATCTTATTTACATCCAAACCAGAGACCTTCATTGCATCTGAATAGAGAATCCAATCCTTTCTTACATTACCAACTATTAAAATTCCTCCAAAAGTAGCAGCAAAAAGAATTATGAAAGCAATAATACGTAGGAACAGGTAGTACTCGTGGAAGTATATTGATTTATCAATTATTACAATACACTTTAGATTTAGTATTGTCTTATCACCAACAGAGATAATTGAATTGCCTATTTTCTTTGTTGTTTCAACTCCAGATATTTCGGAAAAAGACTCAGTTTGCCCTACCGGATACTTTCCCGAAAGGTTATAGAGAATGCTATTCGTCTTTTCATTGTAGATTACAACATCGTGGTAATTATCAATAACAGAAGAAAACAACTCTTCTTTTGAAACAATTACACCAACAACTAAATTATTAGGGTTAGTTGATTTTATGAATGTCAAAGGAGAAACGACTAAAACGCTATCAGGTGAGATATCATACATATAAACATCCCATATTTCTTTTGTAAGCATTCTGTCTATCTCTTCTTGAGACATGGGAGAATTAGATCTATCTGCCATTTCGCTAATTTTCCCCCATGTATTTTCATTAATATACCAATCATTAGTTGGGCTAAATAAAAACAACTCTGAGATATTTGAACTAGTTTGAGCAAGTCTTCTAACATCAGAACTATGATAGAAAAGAGAAAGACTCGATATCTTACTTAAATCTGACGCTGTTCTTATTTCCATAAAGTCTGAATCAACGATTATTTCTGCTTTAATTTGATTCATTCTCTCTAATACATCAGAAAAAGAGCGCTGAACGTATTGAGCTGTAATCTGGTTAGAGTACGTCAGGGCCGAAGAATTAACAAATAACATTATCAAAGACGCAATTAATACTAATAAGAGAGGAATTAGCGTCGCAAAAAGATAAGACAGCGTCCATCTTGTTAATGTTTTTTTCTTAAAACTATGGCCCTTTTTTGTCATTATTACTCTATTCCTACCCTAGCAAGGAAACTCTCCACCACACTTCTCTTTCAACATTGCTTCATACTTATCTGCATCAATAGGTAAATCTACCCAATCTCCACCAGTCCAAGATGATAAGAAGATTGCATTTATAATTTCAAGGCTCTTAATACCATCTGTTCCTGGAGCAAGCAAAGGTGTTCCTTTTAATATTGCATCACAGAAGTTCTTAATAATTCCACAGTGTGAAGTATATGTTCCTTTAACAGGTATTTCACACTTCCAAATCTCAGGGTGTCCAATTTCACCTTTGAACCTCTTCTGGAAATCATCGGTGTCTTCCCTACATCGCCAGAATGTAAGAGTATCATTCTCTACAACAAGCTTACCTCTTGTTCCAGATATCTCTAGCCTATTAGTTCCTGGTTCGTCAGCAATAGTTGTAATGTATGTACCAATATGTCCATCAGGATATTCCATTAAAGCATATACATCATCTTCGACCTCAATCTTTCTAAACTTACCATAATAGACTGTTGCTTTTACTCTACTAGGCATGCCACAAATCCACTGCCACAAATCAAGGTTATGTGGGTTTTGATTCATCAATAGTCCACCACCTTCCCCCTTCCAAGTTGCTCTCCATGTAGAGTTGTCATAATAAGACTGTGGTCTAAACCAAGAAGAGATAAGCCAATGACAATGTAAAATACGTCCAACTTCTCCACTTTGAACTAAATCTCTTGCCTTTTGGTAAAGAGGATTTGTTCTTTGATTGAACATTACACCAAAAACCTTTCCACTTTTGAGTGCAACCTCATTCATTTTCTTTACGGCGTTCGTATATACTCCAGCAGGCTTTTCACATAGATAATTCAAACCGTGCTCAAGAGCATAAACGCCATAAACAGGATGATAGTAATGTGGACAAGTAGGGATAACTGCATCAACAAGTCCAGAATCCATTAAGCTTTCAGCGTTATCGAAATAAGAGACACTGTCCCCAGCAAGAGCCTTTGCCTTTTTAATCTTCTCTGGGTCTATATCTGCAATAGCTGTCAGTACAGCATTTGGAACCTTACCCTGGAGAAGTGCAGTCGAATGCTGATTACCCATATGACCAAACCCAATAATACCAATTCTTACTTTATCCATATCTCTTCTCCTTAGTTTTTATCTAGTTCTCTTAAAACCTTAAGAGCCTTAACTGAATCAGATTTCCAATCCTCGCTCTTTCCTTCAATTGACATTGTTCCATCGTATCCTGCTTCCTTCAATAGAGAGAAGAACTCCTTCACCTCGTCTGTAGATTCTGTAGGATATTTGCGTCCCTCTTTCAATGCAATATGAGTATGAAGAAGAGGAGAACAATAGAGGATTCTCTTAAAATCTTCTCCCTCTTTTCTCATATGATAGCTATCTGCAAGAAGACCAACATTCTTCAAGTTAACCTCTGCTTGAAGAGCAGCACCTTCACAGAGAGTATTAATCATATTAGTCTCCTCTCTGTTAAGTGGCTCAATTGCAATTTCAACTGAATGCTCAGAAGCTATTTCACCTATTAATCTTGTTACCTTTACAAGAGAAAGAAAAGCATCCTGCCATCTCATTGTCTGAGGGAAATTCCTGCTCTTACCGGAACCAAAGACGACAAGCTTTGAGTTAAGTCTGTCCATTCTCTCAAAAGCAACAGAAAGGTAATCTCTCAATTCCTTTTCGCTATACGCATCTCCCATAACAGAGAGTGTTTTAGGAAGAAGTAGAGAAGCTCTCTCCATCTTTATCTTCTGATTATCAAAAAGCTTAAGAATACTCTCAAAATCCTCTTCGCTTAAAAGCGCAATCTGATTTAGCTTTCCATCAATATAGTCAAAGCCTAGTGCTTCAACTTCTTTAACATTTTTAATGTCTGTGCAGAGTCCAAATCTCATATTTTTTCTACACTCTCCTTTCCTATTACCCATTTGTCTAGACCGGATGAAATGTATGCCTTACCATCCTTAAAAGTAGCTGTAGTAGTCAAATCATCTTTCGCTTTAACAACTGTAATTGCTGTAAATGGAGCCTTACCTTTATATTGGAACGTAACCTGTCCTATAGCTTCCTTTACAGGATAGCCATAGCTAATCCAACCACCCTTTGGATTTTCACTTCCACAAAGTAGATAAGAAGAAAATGCTCTAGAAGAAGAGAAATCAAGAGTAAATGGAAGACCATTACGTGAGACATAATCTACATGATTGCCACTTAAAGTTACATCCTTACTATCAAAATTAAACATCAGTCTAAAATCGTGATTTTCTTTACTGAGGCCATCAACATAATCAATTATTACAGCACTAGAAGATGGTAAAAGAATTGTCCTTCTTCTGTGGAAAATTGGATCAGGTAAGTATGCATATCCGTTGTGAGATAGATCAACAATCTTTAAGCCCTTTTCTTCGCCAAAGAAGTGACAGAGTGCTCTAACACCACGAACTCTATCAACACCAGGAATTGCTCCCATTTCATGGTCATCAACATAAAGAGTGTTATGGCTAAGAGCAGAAACAAAATATGCACGCCAATCTTTCCAAATAGAAGAGCGATAGATATAGCGTCCACAATCAACAAGAATATCTTCACCTTTAAGTGTAAGTTCAACATGCATGCTATCGTTATGAGAATGAGTAGATTTTTCTCCTCTCTCTAACTGTGTTGAATGGGTACATAGATAATCGGCTTTGCTATCCCATCCACTACGCATAACATAGATGCCTTCTTCACTGTATTTGTAGTCTTTCTTTTCAGGCTCTTTTCCTTCCTTCCTGAGAGTTGCAAAATATCTAAATTCTTCATCTCCAAAGAGCCTATACATCCAAGCCATATAAGCTCTTAGCTCATTTAAATCTTTAGGGAAGAAGGAAAGATTCATTCCTTCGTAGATGGATGTATCTGCCTTTCTATCAACAAGACTATCTCTATCTGCATCACCAATCATTGGTGTTGTTAAGTTTGGCTTAAATAGAGAACAGATATAAAGCGCACTTCTCCTTATTACTTCCCAACCATAATCTGGAACGTAAATGTTGTTAAGCTTACACATAACAAGAGCTTGCGCAAAGGCGATAGAGGCTACCATATGATATATTGGTGTTTTCTCCATATGAATGCCGTTATCACTAAAACAATATCTTACTTCGTGCATTACTCTGCCATATGCAGTATCAAACCACTCTTTTGACTCTTTAAATTCAGGGAACATGATTGCAATCTGAAGAAGAGCACTTGTCTCCATGCTTAACCAGTTACTTGATCTATCATGGTTTGAATAGTGTCCCATTAAGAATAGTGCGTGGTCTCTTATTCCGAGGAGGAAAGACGATAAATCATCCTCTGTCCATATAGGAGAATGTCTAAAAATCTCAAAAACAGGAAGCCATGTTGTATAGACACGAATACCAGTTTCAATTGTTCTCCATGCTGTTCCAGGAAATGGCTGCTTAGAGACAAATGTTGTATCTTTAATAAACTCATCTGCAGGCCAAGCTTCACGGAACGAATGAAGCTCACTAAGGAATTCTTTTGTATATTTTTCATCCTTTGTAAGTGCATAGGCACGGCCAAGACTTTGCCAATAAATTGTACGGAAAAGAGACCAACTCCACTCATTATCCCTACTTGTTTCTGTCGTTGGGTTAAATGTCCAATCTATAGGACCATTAAACTTATAACCAAAAATATCATGCTGAAGAACTTTCTCTGCGTCATTAATAATCTCGCTATCCTTAAGTTCTTCTGCATCTTTGATAGAAAAAAGATAATGCGGTGTCTCTCTTTCTCTAAAGTATTGTATTAAATTCTTTCCATTCAATTCACCTATTTCCTTTAATGGTGAATAATTACAATCTAGAAGATCTATTAACTTTTCCATACTATTCATTGACAACCTCAAAATATTAAGCAGGACAGCTTTTACACTGTCCTGTCTAAAGAATTACGCAGATATCTTACTTTGCAAGATATCTGTCATATGCTTTCTGATAGATAGCAACAGCTTCTTCAAGACCAAATGCCTTTAGCTGTGCCTGATACTCAGCAAATGTAGTTTCATTTAACTCAAGAGCACCTGTGATGAACTTTGTCTCCATTTCATCAGCATATGTATTTACTTTGTTCATGATAGAAGCAGCCTTTGCACCATCCTCAGAAGAGATAGATACAGGAGGAAGCATGTACTTACCATAATCTGTCTGAGCCCAAAGCTTAAGTGCATCAGATTGCTCTTTTGTATCATAATACTGCTCAAGATATCTTGGATCCTGAATCATAGCACCATTAACAGAAGCTCTCATGTACTTTGCCATGACATCATCTTTGTTTTCATTAACAAAGTCTGTATATGTTGGGTATCCATCTACCATTGTGTATGTAACACCTTCAATACCGAAGTTAGCAAGTAGGTGTCCTTCTTCGCCATAAGCATAGTCAAGGAGTCTTGCAGCAGCTTCAACATTCTTACAGCTTGTTGTGATTGCAGCAGCACTAGATGCCTGTGTATCGAAAACTGTATTCATCTTTGCAAACTTAGAGTTTGTTCCAGCCTTTGTAGATAATGGCTTAGAAGATGTAATCTCAACATTTTCCATAGACTTAACAGCAGAAGCAATAAGAGATCCTGGGTTGTAACCAATAGCAATCTTTCCGCTGAGGAACATTGAGTTCATTCCATTCTTGTTAACAGACATATAGTCGTTATCAAGTAAGCCTTCAGCATAAATCTTGCGGAGGAATGCAAGATAATCATATCTGTTGTGTTCAAGGTATCCATGCTTTACAGTGCCATCTTCAACATACCAGCTATCCCAAGAATCAAATGCTGGAGAGAAGACTCTGCTGATATGGTCAGGTCTTACAGACATTGGGATTTCAACAAGGCCAGAATTCTTGATTGCAACAAGAACATCATAGAGTTCGTCAGCTGTTTCTGGTGTCTTATCAAAACCAAGCTGTCTTAAGATATCCATTCTATAGATGATACCTTCAGAGAAGAGAAGACTGTTGTTGTCATAGTCATAACCACGGAAGAATGGGAAACAGTAATATGTTCCATCGTCTGTAGAACATTCTTTTGCAATATCAGGATGTTCGTTGAGATACTTTGTGATATTTGGACAATACTTCTCAAAAACATCATTTAGAGGGATGATAAAACCATCATCGATTGCACTCTGTGGTCCACCGACGTAGCTAGCCCACTTGTACTCTACGATATCTGGTAACTCACTAGAAACCTGTAGAATTGAGAACTGTTCACTAAGAATCTTGTTTTCAGCAGAAACGTTTGTGAATTCAATCTGAGTGTTTGTTCTCTTCATTACTTCCTGCCAATATGGAAGCTCTGAAAAGTCATTTGCATTCTTAATCTTTGTACTCATTGGAGCCCAATATGTGAGCTTGTCAGGAGCATTAGATTTTGATTGAGAAGAAGCTTCCTGTGAGCCCTGTGCAAAAACAGGAAGTGCGACAATAAGAAGTGAAAGGCAAAGTAATAATACTTTCTTCATAATCATTCTCCTTTTTTATTTTTTTAATTTTATTTCTAAATTAATAGACCAATTATCGTAGGCTTCTTTCAAAGCCGTTGAGAGACCAGGAATAGTGTAATAAGCACTATTCTTGTCATCTAATTTTTTCTCAGCAAAGCTAGAGTAGTCCTCTACCCCATTCTTCTGAGCTAATAAAACTGCCCTTGTATGTTCATAAGCTGTTTTGAGTGTGCATATAGGCTCTCTATTTTCACTAACACACCTTACGCTTTCCCAAAGCTTTTCAAGTCTTTCGCCTTTATCAATGGATCTGTAATCAATAGTCTTTCCGTCAGAAGTATGGCCAACAAAACCATTTTCAACCTCTTCGACATAACCATTGTCAAACTCATAAGTACTTAAAGGCCCAAGTTTTACCTCATCAACAGCATGAGATGCATAATAATATAGTTCCACACCATCAACTGTCGTGAACTTCAAAGCTGCAGTATCGCAATTTGTTATAGTAGGCCTTACTCTTATTAGCTTTCCTTCGCACTTTATGCTCTCAGTACTTTCATCCATTTTCTTTCCAAGAAGGAATACCATATTTTGGTACTGATGAGCACAAGCATTTGTAAATGGTGAATCATAGACCATCTCACCATGACAAGTTAAAGCTCCAGCCCAAGCTGAGCGTGAATAGTAAATATCATTTCTTCTCATTAGACGGATTGTTCTAAAGCGAAGTGGCTTTCCGTAAATGCCAGAAAGAATATCTTTCTTTAAAGCTTGAACATCATGAGAGAAACATAGTTGGTAGCCAACTGCAACAAACAAGTGCTTTTCTTTGCTTTTGTTTTCCATCTCTTCCATTTGCTCTAAGTTAAAGCAAACAGGCTTCTCTGTTAAAACATTACTGTTATTATCCAAAGCAAGCATTATGTATGGAAAATGAGTGTGTATAGGAGAAGAAATTATCGTTAAATCTGCCTTGTTGGATTTAAAGAATTCTTCAGGAGAAGAATAGATATCAATCCCCTTATCCACTACCTCTTGATACAAAGAACTATTTTTAGCAAATGGGTCTGCAATAGCAACAAGAGTAGAATCTAGAACATCTCTTGTTAGATACTCTTTGACATAGTTTTCACCATATCCACCCATTCCACAGAGAAGAACTCTTACTGACACCTTAATTCTCCTCAAAACCCTTCTTCAAAATAGAAGGAGCATCTACATATAAAGCCTTAGTTGGACAGACTTGGAAACAATATCCACAACCAATACAGTTTTCTGTTTTGTGTGCTTTTCTGTTCTCGACCTCTATACCTTTATACCAACAGACATCTTCACATCTTCCACAGCCAATACACTTATCTAATGCAACTTGGCACTTCTGATAAGCATCACCGAGCATATTTTGTCTCTTCTTAACCTTCTCATCGCTCATGCTAAAGAGCTCAAGAGCCTTGCCTTTAAGTTCTCTAACAGAACTATAACCATTTTCGTCAAGCCAGGAAGATGTCTCTTTAATTAATCTCTCGCATTGTTTAATACCACCAGAACAAGCAAGAGCACCAAGCTGAACCATCTCGGATCCTGCCATGATATATCTTAAAGCTTGGTCATAAGAGAAGACACCGCCACCTGCATACATAGGAATAGTTATTCCTCTAGTGCGTGCATCTGCTATTTCAAAGCAAACAAGTGGATTAGCCTGTGTTCCACCATATCCAGAACCTGGACGAGGCTGTGTTGTCTTGTAGTCCAAATCAAAATAGAAAGCCTTCCATCTTGCTGTAGGACCAACAGCATCTGCGCCTGCAGCCACTGCCCTTCTCATAGATGTAAGACAATCAACATCTTCAATTGCAAGCTTTACCATAACAGGCGTTCCAGGAACAGCCTTCTTTATCATCTTTGTACATGTTTCAACTAGTTGGTAGTAGTTAAACTGTCTATCGCTAGCTGTTGCAACTCCTGGTGTATTAAAGTGAAGTTCTACAGCATCTGCCCCTGCAAGAACGACTTCCTTCGCCTCTTTTACCCATCTTTCTTTCCAATCAGGGTACTTCTCAATATCATGATAATGCCCAACAGAAGCCCAAAGCTTTGTTTCAGGATACATCTCCTTTCTTGCTCTTCTAACTTCTTCAGCGTATTCGTCTAGACTAGCAATTTTGTCTGGGCACTGTCTTCCTACAGCATGTGAATGAAATGCAGGTTGACCTTTAATAACAGCATCAAAGTTAGGATAGAAATATCCACCGCCACCCATGCCATGACCGAAGTTACGCATAGTAACTGCACCAGGCTTGCATTTTGAGCTTTTAATAACATTATCAGCTCCTCTTGTTGCTGGACTTGAAGCAATAACAAATGGGTTTATCATATCAAAACAATCAATGTGCATATCAGCCATAGTATTTTTCTCCCTTCAGTAAATCTAATAGTACATTTGAATCTTCTAAGAACTGTTCTACAGAATCATTCTGAACAAATTCTAATAAGCCAAAATAATCTTTATTTTTATCAAGCAATGAAAAATAGCTCTTCCAATGCTCAATGCCTTCTTCTAATGGTCTTCTTCCGCTTTCATCCCAATAATAAACATGGAGATAGCTCAAATATGGAAGAACCATTCTAATTCCTTCTTTTCTCTCTTTGAAACTCAAAGCTTGTGTTGGCTGCCAAAGAGTTGCTAAGTAAGGACTATTAATCGCTTTTAAGAGCTCAAGTGCAGATTTATTTTCATCTGTAAGAGTGTTTTTGTGCCACTCTAGCTTTAAAACAACATTGTACTCTTTAGCAATTTCGACACTTCTTTCAAGTTCAGAAGTCAACTCCTCTCTCTCTTCTTTTGTTAGTAGAGAACTAGGTTTACTTCCAGCCCAGATACGAACGCTATTTGTTCCAAGAGCAAGAGCTGTCTCAATGCTTGGCCTAATGTCCATATTCTGGCCTAGGCGATAATATGAACCATAGCCTGCAATTCTTAAGCCTTCTGAAAGAGTTTGTTCTCCAACACTCTTAGCAAAAGCTAAATCCCCTATCGGCAAATGATGTTTTTCACTCCACTCAATTGCCTCAAGTTTTGCTTTTCTAGCTAGAGAGATAACTTCTTTTGTTTCTTTTGTCTTAAAGGTAGCACTTACCAAGCCAGGAACAATCATCTCTTAACCCTTTACAGCACCAACCATAACACCCTTAACAAAGTACTTCTGCAAGAATGGATAAATTACCAAGATAGGTGCCGTTGCAACGACAATTGTTGCATACTTTACAGAATCAGAAGAAAGAGCAAGAGATTCTAGAGAACCAGAAGACATAGTTGAAGTATCATCCTGAACAAGAATAGTTCTAAGAATGAGCTGCAATGGATACATGCTCTTTTTTCTTAAATAAATCATAGCTGGGAACCAAGAGTTCCAATGAGATACTGCATAATAAAGCATTATTACAGCGATAGATGCCTTTGTTACTGGAACCATTATCTTTGTAAGAATTGTAACATGTCCAGCACCATCAATCATTGCAGACTCAGGAAGTGACTCTGGTACGGCAGCCATTGCAGTGCGCAATACGACGAGGTTAAACGTATTTATTGCACCAGGCAGAATCAAAGCAGCACGAGAACCAACAAGATGGAGCTTATCAACAATTATATATGTAGGTATTGTTCCTCCCTGGAAATACATAGTGAAGATAATCATTACCGTAAAGAACTTAATTAGGAGAGGTCCCTTTCTAGATAATACATAGGCTGCAATAATTGTTAGTGCTAAATTCAAGGAGGTGCCGACAATTACTACAAAGAGTGTATTCAAGTAACCGGTAAGAATACTTCTATCCTGCATAACCATCTTATAGCTATAAAGCGAAGGCTTAATTGGATGCCAATATATTCCTGAATGCTTCATAACTTCAAATGGGTCAGAGAAAGATGCAAATACAATACTCATCAATGGGATTACAACTGCAAGTGACAATAATAGAGTTACGACGACAACAAAGAAATGGAAAATCTGTTCGCCTGTTGTATATTTAACTTTCATGATTATCCTCCTCACCAAAGACCTGAGCCTGTAAGCTTGTTAGAAATCTTATTTGTTGTCCAAACAAGAACAAAGCTTACAATTGAGTTGAACATTCCAACAGCTGCAGCATAAGAATAATTAAGGTTCAATAATCCTTCACGATAGACATATGAGTTAATTACATCTGCTACTTCATATGTCAAAGAGTTATACATAAGAATGATCTTCTCGTATCCAACATTGAACATCTTTCCAATCTGAAGAATGAGCATAATTACAATTGTTGGAAGGAGACAAGGTAGCGTTACAGACCAAAGCTGTCTAAGTTTCCCAGCACCATCTATTCTTGCAGCCTCATATAGTTGGGAATCTATTGAAAGAAGCGCAGCAAGATAAACAATTGAGTTCCAACCTACATTCTGCCAAATGTTTGAAATGATATATAAAGGAAGGAAGTACTTTGGTTCATTTAACATCGTTACAGGTTCAAAGCCAAAATACGAAAGGAATGTAGTAATAGCACCCGTTCTTGATGTTAAGTCCATAAGAATCGAAGTAACAACAACGATAGAAACAAAGTGTGGTATGTATGTTATTGTCTGTACAACCTTAGAGTACTTCTTAGAACGTAATTCACTGATAAAAATCGCAAGAATAATAGGACAAGGGAATGTAAAAATAAGGTTAGTTACACTTATTCTTATCGTATTCATCAATGTTCTCTTAAAGTAATAATCGTGAATAAAGTTCTTAAAGTGTGTTAAACCAACAAATGGAGACTTAAAGAAACCTAATCTAGGCTTATAATTTTCAAAAGCAATAATCAAGCCAAACATTGATCCATACTGGAAAACAATGTAATAGATAAGAACTGGAATGAATAAAAAGTATAGTGTTTTGTACTTATTCCAATCCTTCTTCATCTTCAGTTTTAGTGGCAAACTAGCTGATGGGTTAACTGCCACCTCATTTTGTGGTTGTTTCTTTTTCATTTATATTCCACCTTTTCCTCGTAAAGTATGAAGCACTATCTAAAATGAAAAAATTGACAAAATAAAAACTCAAGATGTCATTATTTTACTAGTAAAAATGACACTTTTTTGTCGTTTTACGCAGTTATCTTCTTTTAATAAAATAAAATACTATACAAAAAAAATAACAGAACATAGTCTTAAAATAATGGCAGAAAAAAATTACAGGTGTTTTTCGTTGCATCTGATGCAATAATCAAATCATGCTTAAAAATCCAATTATTCCAGGTTTTGCACCAGACCCATCCATTACTTATTGGGACGGTTATTACTATATTGTTACATCGACTTTTGAATATTTTCCGGGTGTTACACTATGGCGAAGTGCTAATCTTGTCTCTTGGGAAAACATTGGCGCTGTATTAACAAGAGAAAGCCAACTAAACTTAGATAAAGCTCTTCCTAGTTCTGGTTTGTATGCAGCAACAATAAGAGTAAATAACAGTGGAAGATTCTACGTCGTAACGACCAATAAATACACCCACGAAAACTTCATTTGTCATACAGATGACATTCTGGGGGAATGGTCAGAAATAAGCTTTATTACTTCCGATGGCATCGATCCTTCCCTACTCTTTTTACCTGATGGCAGATGCTTTTATACATCAAACGGAAGCGTTGATGGAAAGAGATGTATAAAAGGTGCATTCATTAATCCAGATAATGGCCAGCTTTTAGAAGACTTTCATCTTCTTTCTACGGGTTGCGGAGGTTCTTCTCCAGAAGGTCCACATGTCTATTATATTAACAATTGGTATTATCTAATGTTGGCTGAAGGTGGAACAGGATATGGCCACCATGAGGTTATACTTCGCTCCCAATCAATATATGGACCATATGAAAAGAATCCAAATAATCCAATTCTTTCTCACGTTTCAAGAAAGGGACATGTAATCCAGGCAACAGGACACGCAGACTTAATCGAAACACCTCAAGGTGAATGGTATGCTGTATTCTTAGCTATTCGTGTAAAACCAAGACCACTATTACACCATCTTGGGAGAGAAACCTTCTTAGCAAAGGTAGAATGGAAAGATAACTGGCCAATTATTGGAGAAGAAGGAAAAGTCGAGCTTTCATACGCTACTGGTCCTGGTTGTATAGATAATGATGATTATTCAGTTCAATTTTCAAAGCCTATAGCGTCATGGCATAGTCTAAAAGTCCGAAAGCCAAAAGATAATTGCTATATCCTAAACACAAAAGAAAAGAAGCTTATTTTAGTTGGCGAAGAGAATATAAACACATCCCTTGGTAACCCTACACTTTTAGCTTTTAGACAGCGAGGCTTTCACGAAAAAATGGAAGCTATTCTTTCAATTTCCAACTTAGAAGGAAGAGCAGGAATAGCTAGTTGGCTTAGTAGCGACTATCACTATCGCTTAGAAATAAAAAAGACAAAAAAACATGTTGTTGCATCACTTGTAAGACATATTCATGACTTTGAAGCAACAACAAAAAAAATGCTACTGCCTATACTAAATGATGTTAAGCTAACAATAACTTCGGATGAAAACTACTACTATTTCTTCGTAAACGGCATCTTTTTAGATAAAGCATCTGTGTATGGTCTAAGCCAAGAAGGAACAATGTATAACTCATTTACAGGAGCATTATTTGCCGTCTATGCAGAAGAGGGAAAAGCAACTTTTCTCGAAGGCATAACTATGAAAAGTATTAGCGAGGAGAATAAATAAATGAAAAAAACAGCAATTGTAACGGGTTCAAGTAGAGGAATTGGTTTTGCTATTGCAAGACAACTAGGAAAAGACGGTTACAACATCGTAATGGTTGCAACTGGTGATAGAGAAAAAAACAGAGAAGCAATTGAAAAACTAGAAAAAGAGAACATTCCTGTTGAATATGTAAAAGCAAATGTTTCTGATAGCGAAGATAGAAAAAGAATAGTTGAAAGTGCTATTTCTCGCTTTGGCAGAATAGACGTTCTTGTAAATAATGCAGGAGTTGCTCCTGTTGTTAGAGCAGATTTATTAGAGATGACAGAAGAATCTTTTGATAGAGTTCTGACAATAAATACAAAGAGCAACATGTTTCTTACTCAGCTAGTAGCAAAAGAGATGATAAAGCAGAATAAAATAGATGAAAGGCGTGGCGTAATCGTTAATATATCTTCCTGTTCTGCCGTTGTTTCTTCAACCTCTAGAGGAGAGTATTGCGTTTCAAAAGCAGGGATATCTATGTTAACTACACTCTATGCAGATCGTCTTGCAGGAGAAGGAATTCTTGTTCATGAAGTAAGACCAGGTGTAATTAAAACAGATATGACCAGTGCTGTTGAAGAAAAATATGATAACTTAATTAAAGATGGTATCTTTCCTATCGCACGTTGGGGAAAACCTGAGGATGTTGCAAACGCTGTAAGTGCACTTGTTTCTGACAAATTCTTATACACAACAGGTAATTATATTGATGTTGATGGTGGATTTCACATAAAAAGACTATAGAATGAGATAACTATGGAATACAAAGGCTACAATATTGAAGAAATTAAAGTTAACACTTGTATCGTTGGAACGGGTGCTGCAGGTTACAATGCAGCATGCAAGCTAAAGAAGCTTGGACAAAACGACATATTATTAATTAGTGAAAATCGTCTCGCAGGTACCAGCAGAAACACTGGAAGTGATAAGCAAACATACTACAAACTTTCACTTAGTGGGAAGACTCCAGACAGCATCGAGATGATGGCAGAAACACTTTTCAATGGCAAAGCTGTCGATGGAGATATTGCGCTCTCTGAAGCTGCATTAAGTGTTCAGTCATTTTTACATCTTGCTGAGTTAGGACTCCCCTTCCCAACTAATAGCTATGGAGAGTATGTTGGTTATAAAACAGACCATGACCCAAGGGAGAGAGCTTCTTCAATTGGACCATATACATCAAGAGAAATGACAAGAGCTCTAGAAAAAGAAGCTCTTAGCCTAGGTGTTCCATTTCAAGACAATCTTCAAGTAGTAAAGATTTTATCAGATGATGAGCGTAGTTATGGCCTTATATGCATAAAGACAAAAGAATCTGACAATAAGAATTCTTTCGTTTTAATAAGAGCAGAAAACATAATCTATGCAACTGGAGGACCTGCTGGAATATATAAAGAAAGCGTATATCCTTTCAGCCAAAAAGGATCATCAGGACTCGCTTTTGAAGCTGGAGTAAAAGGAAGGAACCTAACAGAATGGCAATTAGGACTTGCATCCATCTCCCCAAGGTGGAATGTTTCTGGAACATATATGCAAGCTCTTCCTCGTTTTTATTCAACACTTCAAGACGGAAGTGATGAAAGAGACTTTCTATCTGACTTCTTTGAAGATAAAGCAAAAATGCTTTCTTTTATCTTTCTTAAGGGCTACCAGTGGCCATTTGATGTTAGAAAGGTTCAAAATGGCAGTTCTATAATAGACCTACTTGTATATCTAGAAATTAGCAAAGGCCGAAGAGTATTCCTCGATTACAGAAGAGATCCTTACGATGAAAGCTTTTCATTTAGCTCTCTAGAAGAGGAAGCATATAGATATTTAAAAGAAGCAAATGCACTAGTAAATAAACCTATTGAACGCTTAAGACTTATGAATAAGCCAGCAATAGATTTCTATTTAGATAAGGGCGTGGATTTAGAAAAGGAACCTTTAGAAATTGCACTTTGCGCACAACATAACAATGGAGGCTTAGATCTCAACAAATGGTGGGAAAGCAATCTAAAAGGCTTCTTTGTTGCAGGAGAAGTTGCCGGAAGCCATGGAATTTATCGTCCAGGTGGCTCTGCCCTCAATGCAGGACAAGTTGGTTCGACAAGAGCAAGTGAATATATTAACGAAAAGAGGAGAGACTTTACACAAGATGAAAGTGCTTTCTCTCGAGTTAAGACTAAGGCTCTAGATGAAGTAATCGATATTAGCGAAAAGACATTTGGAAAAGATGAGAATACAGAATCTTTGAGGCTACACTTCTCTTCTTTAATGAGCAAATGCGGAGGTGCTATTAGGAACAAAGAAGAGATTGAAAAGCTAAGTGCAGAAGTAGATTCTCTTCTAAATAATTTTGAAGAAAAAGTTTCCTATAACAGCCCTCTTTCTCTAAAAAAGGTCTTTTCTCTAAGAGATATGCTATTAACACAGAAATGTTACCTACTGAGTATGCTTAATTACATAGACGAAGGTGGCAAAAGCAGAGGAAGTGCTCTTTACACAGATAAAAACGGAATAAAACCATACTCATCTCTTCCAGATATCTTTACATTCACACTCGACGGCGGAGAAAAAGATGATTTAATTCAAGAGATGAAATATGAGAACAATAAATGTGCATTTAATTGGAGAAAGGTACGACCAATTCCACAAAGAGATGACTTCTTTGAAAATGTTTGGAAAGGATACAGAGAAAACAAAAACATAGATTGAAAGAGGGAAAAAATGTCAGTACATGAAAGATTTCACTATAAAACTCTTGGCGAAGTAATTGCAAAATGCAAAGAATTAGGACTCTCTCTTCCATTTGCAGAAGATACAAAAGCCCTATCTAAGCCGTTACAAGTAAGGAACGTTACTTTTCCTAACCGTCTAGGCTCTGCTCCTATGGAAGGTGCAGATTCCACAGTAGATGGTTCACCTTCCGCTTTTACCCTAAATCGCTACAAAAAAATAGCAGAAGGCGGAGCTGCAATCATGTGGTTTGAAGCAATCTCTGTTGCAGAAGAAGGACGTTCGTCAATGACACAGCTCTTAATCACAAAAGAAAATGTTGACGAATTTAAGAAGCTCACTGAAGCAGTAAAGGAAGCTGGATTAAAAAAGAATGGCTACGAGCCATACCTAATAATGCAAGCAAACCACTCTGGACGATACTCGAATCCGGGAAACAAACCATTCCCTTTAATTATGTATCGTCACCCATTTTTAGAGCAATTCAGAGCAGCTAGCGATGAAAACATTGTCTCTGATGATTATTTAAAAAAGACAGAAGAGAACTTCGGAGAAGGAGCAAAGCTTGCAAAAGAGGCAGGCTTTGACGCTGTTGATATAAAACAATGTCATGGCTACCTATTTCAAGAAGCTGCCTCAGCCTTTTATAGGAAAGGCGAATATGGTGGTAGTTATGATAACAGAATGCGACTATTAAAAAACTCTATACTAAAAGCAAAAGTATATGAAAGTTCATCATTTATGATTACAGCAAGAATTGGAATATATGATGGATATCCGGAGTATGCAGGCTTTGGACAAAAGACAGATGGCTCAATGGCTCTCGACCTAACAGAACCAATCCAGCTTGTAAAAGATCTAAAAGCAATGGGACTAGACATGGTAGATTTGACAATGGGTAATCCATATGCAACTACCCATATAACACGCCCTTATGATATGGGAAAATATGATCCACCAGAACATCCTTTTGTCGGCCTTGATCGAATGATTAACTCTATTGGAAAAGTAAAGAAAGCCGTTCCGGATATGACAATTTTAGCTTCTGCGCCAACATATTTAAGAGAGTATTCTGACCTGTACTCTGCAGGTGCGATAGAAAAAGGAATGTGTGATGGCATGTTGTTTGGCAGAATGCAATTTGCAGATCCAGATTTTGCCAAAGAGATTATCAACGGAAGAATAGATAAAAATAGAGTATGCCTTACTTGTGGTAAATGTGGTGATTTAATTCGCTCACATAAACCTACAGGATGTGTCATTAGAGACAATAAGACATTTATGCCTTTCTATAAAGAATTCTTAGAAGAAAAGAAAAACTTGCCTTCTAATTTTAGAGGATAACATTTGGTCAGGTAAATCCTGACCATTTTTTTCACCCATATTGAGAGCAAATGACAAATAAAATAGACTAACGCTATGAAAAGGATTGCTGTTTTTCTATTAATTATTCTTTCTCTCTTTCCTCTTATGGCGACAAAGAAGACTCTTAGCTACTATTCTGTACAAAATGACAATAAAGTAGTTCCTATTGATCTAAACTGGTCGATAACAAAAGAAAAAGATTCATCTAAAGGATATGAAAGCAACCTAGCAAAAGCTTTGTTGGTGCTATCCCGAAGCATATATGTATCAGAAAAAGTATTTATAGAAAACTCAAAGAAGCTTGGATTTTCAAAGATCTTTTATCACACAAGCAAAAATGACATTTCCCAACCAGTTGTCGGCTTTGCTCATCAAAAGCATTGGGGAACAAACTATTATCTTATTGTAGTACGAGGAACTTCTTCGTTTGATGACTTTATAACAGACTTAAAGAGTCAAATTGATTACTTTGAAGAAGCAAGAGATTTTGTTCATGACGAATTTGTTTTGTACCTAAATAGCTATCTCAAAAAATCTGAAGAGGAAGTTAAGAAAGAGAAGAATGTCTTTTTTATAACAGGCCATAGCCTTGGAGGTGCTGTTAGCAATCTCCTTTCTAAAACTATTGAAGAATTTGCTGATAGAAACAAAATTTTTACCTATACATTTGAAAGCCCATCCACAGGTATAAACGAAAAAGAAAGAGACTCGACAAACGCTATCAACATAATTAATGAAAATGATTTTGTTCCAACAATTCCCCGTCCTGAAGGACGATATGGTCAAGACATATCCTTCTATCCTGATATGCTTGACTCATTAATATATAAAGAGATATCAGGAAAAGATAGAGATGAATTAAATGATTTTTCTCTCTCTGACAAATGGAGCAATCATCTCCTTGATTGCGCTCTATCTTATGTCATTTCTAGAGAACTTAGAGAAGAACGCATAAAGAAAGAATAAAACAAAGTTTATGGTTTTAAAGTCCCAATTGGAATAACGTAAACACCATCTGTTCTCTTATAAGCACAATCTCCATTAGCAGTTAGAACTAACAAAAATGATGGGGACTTCATCTTTTCAGTATCTATTTTATTAGCTAACTTTTTTAAAGATTTAGCACCCTCTTCTATAAGTTTATCACCTCCAAGCTTTATTTCTATTAATCCATAAGAGCCGTTTCGACAGTGTATAACAGCATCACACTCTAAATCACTTTTGTCTCTATAATGATAGATGGTTGCATCTAAAGCATCAGCATAAACACGAAGGTCTCGCATTGCTAGTGTTTCAAAAAAGAGACCCATAGTATTTAAATCATTTATTAAGTCGTTAGGACCTAAACCCAATGATGCAGTAGCAATTGAAGGATCAACAAAATATCGTGTATCAGATGTACGTATTGCAGTCTTTGAGCGAAGATTAGGATTCCACGCTACAACATCTTCGACTACGAAAATCCTTTTTAGTGCCTTTATGTAATTAGATACGGTTCTAACACAGTATTCCGGTTCTTCATTATTTTTTAGATCATCAATAATCGTTTCAACAGAGGCTTGCGAACCTTGATTCCTAGCGTAAGAACGCATCAATCGCTTAATAAATTCGGGATCTTTTCTTTCTCCTTCTACACGTGAAACATCCTCTTTTACAATTGCATCAAAATAGTCAAAAGCTTGTTGTAGAGCAACATCTTCTGGCACATCCAAAGACATAGGCCAACCACCTCTACATATTAGGAATGATATATCTTTGAGTGTTAATGAAGATGAACCTCGAATACTATCTTCCGGAGAAGCAAAAAGATTATATAAACTAACAGACCCATTTGAATCTCCTGATTCGTAAAGACTCATTGGCCGCATTTTTAACCAACTGAATCTACCTGTTCCAGAGTGATGTATCTCGTCTGTGTTAGACGGCACAGCAGATCCTGTTAAGATGTATAAACCAAATTTTCGTCTATGATCGACAGAAAAGCGGATAGCATCCCACAGTTTTGGAGCGAGTTGCCATTCATCTATAAGTCTAGGGTTATCTCCTTCTAAGAGTGATTCTGGATCCATATCTGCACGCATTAAGTTTTGTCTAAATCGATTTGGTTCATTCACATAAAGGATGCTAGCAGCAATTTGCTCTGCAGTAGTTGTCTTACCACACCACTTTGTTCCCTCAATTAAAACAGCTCCTTTACTTCTTAATTTTTTTTGTAACAAATCGTCAGCAATTCTTTTCTTATAATCTTTCATACAAAATTCCATCCCCTAAATATGAAGATAGCATATTTTTTCCAAGTTGGACAATTTTTATGTTCCAATTTGGTCGTATTTTATTTTCCAAGTTGGACAATTTTGCTTACATAGTTAGCATTTTTGTTTCTACATCTTTGTTTATTTCTAACTAGAAAGGAGCACTAAGAATATTTTTTACTCTCTAGATATACTTCTCTAAATCTTTTATCTAGAATAGAAGAAAGGAAAAGAAAGATGCGAAGAGAAGATAGAGAAGTTAAAGATGTTAATTCAATTTTCGATATTCTAGAAAGGTGCACAGTTATTAGAGTTTGCCTCTTTGATAGCGAATATCCATATGTAATACCTATGACATTTGGCGCCGAATTAGTTAATGGCGAGATTACAATCTATTTTCATAGTGCGCAAAGTGGTAAGAAGAACACACTTCTTAGCTTAGATAATAGGGTTTCTGTGGAAGCAGATTTGTATTATAGAACAGAAGAATCCTTTGGCGGTATTACAGCTAAATATGAAAGTGTTATTGGTAGTGGAAATGCAATTAAGCTTGAGGAAGTCAAAGACAAAGTCCATGGCTTAAAGGTGATTCTAGATCACTACAATAGGACAGGATTTCCTGTAGAAAGTTGCAAAGGCCTATCAAAATGCGATGTATATGCAATCAAACTAAAAGAAGTAAGTGGCAAACATAACATATGAAAAGAGAGGACACCTAGCAAGAATCAATTTAATAGATAGGAGGGGGATTTTGCTAGGCATCCTCAGAATTAACTTTTTAAATGCCCATTAATAAAGAGGCAGCGTCCTCATCAAGATATAAATTCCAATCAGGATGGGTCTTTAAAAGTGTAGCTGGAACAAGTGGTGTTACTGGCTTTGTTATTGTGTCATAAACAGCTTTAGCCTTTACCGCATGAGGTACGACAGAAACAATGTGAGAACATGACAAAATCTGTTTAGGAGCCATGCTAATTGCCTTCTTTGGTACACTATCAAAACTATCAAACCAACCTTCTCCAACTTGTTGCTTTCTGCATTTTTCATCTAAAACAACAATTTTATAAGCTTCGGCTGTATCGAAATCTGCAGGAGGATCATTAAAAGCAATATGACCATTCTCGCCTATTCCGATTACGCCAACATCAATAATGTCACTTCTGAGTTCTTCTGTTAGTTTTTTGATATTCTCTTCAACATTATCCTCTTCGCCTGGAACAAAATGAGCAGAGTGCAAAGGAACTTGAGAAACAAAGCGTTCCTTCAAGTACTTTCTAAAAGAAGCCTTATGAGTAATCGGGAGTCCAACGTACTCATCTAGGTGGAACATATCAACTTTTGTCCAATCGACATTTTCTTTAACAAGATAAGAAAACATTTCAAATTGGCTTGCGCCTGTAGATAGTACTATTCGCGCCTTCCCTCTTGTTTTTATTGCTTCATTAATCAACTGAGCAATTTTTTCTGCTGCTTTTTTTCCATTTTCATCAGCATTTTTTAATACATTAATTGTAATACTCATCTTTTTATTTCAACTCCTTCTTTATAAATCTTTTCTATTTTTCCTTCTTCATTAATTATCAATAAATCAGCCTTTTTACCTACTTCAATTGACCCAATTTCCCTATCCATTCCTATTGTGCAAGCTGGTTGCAGAGAGAGTAATCGTGATATTTCTACAACATCTAAAGACATTATTTTATAAAGTGTGTTAAACAGGCGTTCTCCAGTTGCAACTGAACCTGCAAAACAACTTCTATCTGGCATTTTTGCGATTCCATCTTCGATTATAACAGATGTACCATTCTTCCTTGGGCCTAGAATTGATGGACCATCCTTCATTCCTGCTCCTCTCATGCTATCAGAGCAAACGACTATTCTATCATGTCTTTTGAATCGAAAAATGTAATCAAGTAGAGCTGGAGGAAGATGCATTCCATCCCCTATTAACTCAACATACATATCATCAAGAAGATAGCCACTTTCAACACAACCTAGAACTCTAAAGCCACCATGACGAGTAATAGTACTCATTCCACTATAGAAATGCGTTAATTCTTTTAAACCGTGGTCATATGCTTTCTTTACTTCATCAAGAGTTGCATTACTATGAGCGCAAGAGACATTTATATTCTCTTTCACCAAATAATCAATAACAGTACAATCTTCATCCATCTCAGGAGCAAGACTTACTCTTTTTACAAGACTAGGTGCAATAGACAAGAATTTCTCTATATGTTTAATTGTTGGTTTTACTATATAGCGTTCGTCTTGCGCACCTTTTTCTTTTTTGTTGATAAAAGGACCTTCAAGATGTACTCCTAACAATCTTGCACCATTCTTACTAGATTGTGCTATTTCTGCGTTTTTTAAGAAAGCCACTAACTCTTCATCAGAGCTAGTTAAGCTAGTTGCAAGAAAAGATGTTGTTCCACCTTTTATTAGACTCTCTGCGGCTTTTTCTATAGCTTCTGTATCGCCATCCATAAAATCATAACCACCAGAACCATGTGTATGACAATCAACAAAACCTGGAAACAAATAGTTATCCTTGCAATCGATAGTCTCTTCATTTATGGTCTGAATCTCACCAATTTCTTTTATTAAACCATCAACAACTCTTACTGAGCCATTAATTACTTTGTTAGGAAGAACAACCTTTGCATTTCTAAATATCATAGTCATCCTCGATTTTTATAATCTTTACCATGTCGCGGATTATATGGAAGGGATCCTTTAAAGGAAGAGCAACAACAGTATTTATTTCTTTTCCATCTCTTCCTCTTATTTGATTCCATTCTCCATTTTTTTGCGAAGGGAAGATTAAGAAAGTATATGCATAAACCTTTTCATACATTGCCTTCAACTCATCATCACCCGTCAGATGATAAAGCAAAGCATATATATACAAAGCTTCGCTATGTACCCACCAGAGTTTATAATCCCAGGAAGAAAGCACCAAAGAAGAATAAGAAGAGTTATCTCCCTCACCTTTTACTCTTCCTCCAGAAATATCTACAAATCGAAATATTCCACCATATTGATTATCCCAAGAAAGAGCAAAAACATTTTTTGCAATATTTACTATATCACTTAGATAATTATTTAAATTATCTCTCTTTGTTAAATATTCAATAATAAACCAAAGGTCTTCTAGATTATGACCAGGATTAATATGGCGGTCTAATAAACGTTCATTCCTATCAGGAAAAGACGAAACATACTCTCTTATTACTCCCTTTTCTCTATCATAGTGTTTATTCCAAATAATAGAAAAACATTGATCCTGGAATTTTGTCCATTCTTTTGTATCAAAAGAAAAAAAAGAAAGCATTGAAATATACGCATCAAGAGTATTAAGAAGGATCATTGGTATTCCATGAGAAGAATAACCAGGAGGAATATCATATGGACGTGTTAAAAACGATGAACTATCAATACGTTGTTTGATTGATGACATAATTAAAGTGGCTATTTCAGCTTTCTTTTTGTCACCCTTTAGCTTTGCCCATTCACATAAGCCCAATAAAATAAAACAATCTGTGTAGATGCTTAAAGACTTTTCACCATTTTCACTTATGACACTTCCATCACGCTCTGTGACATAGTTTGAGCAATATGTTGTCTTATCGAAGCCATAAGACAATATAAATGCTTCAGTATCATCTCCTAAAGAGAATAATGTATTGTAATCTAAATTCTTGAAATACTTTTTATTCTCAATTAAAAGAGCAATTATATAGAGCCATCGTCCCTCTGACCATAAATACTTATTCTCAGATAAAAGGGACTCTCCATCATTAGAAATGCAATTTAAAATTCCACCATATTTTCTATCTGTCTTATCTAACCAATATGGCATAAATTTTCTTTCTATAAGCTCTATATAATGCTCTTTATCAATCATTTTTACATTTTCAAGGATGAAGACATATCTCCACTCTTTCTCCTATTCATCGAGTAAATAATGATAAAGACAACTACAAGAAGAATAACAGACAGAGCGCTTGCTTCCCCAAGCTTTCCATCTTGAACAGCTCCATATATCTGAATAGGTACAGTTCTTGTCTTTCCTGAATAAAGAAGAATAGTTGTACTTAATTCTTGTAATAGAGTTGTGAGTGTCATAATTGAACCAGATATAATTGCAGGAAGAATTAGAGGAACACTAACATGACGGAATGTATAGAACCAACTTGCACCACTTATTGTACTTGCTTCTTCTAAGCTTGGATTAAGCTGCGTAAGCTGGGCAGATACAGAGCGGTATACATAAGGTGTTCTTCTTATCATGTATGAGATAATAATGATTGTATATGTTCCTGTTAGTCTTAGTGCACTATTACCACTAAATGCAGAAAGAAGTGCGATAGAAGCAACAGTTCCCGGAAGAATAAAAGGACTCATAACAGCGAGGTCCAATAGAGGTGCTCCCTTTGGCTTCTTTCTCTCTGTAATATATGCAATAATCGAACCAAGAATAGCACACAGAACTGTCGCTGTAATTGAAAGGAAGAATGAGTTAAACAATTCTTTATGTGAGTACTTAGGAATTCTTAGATAATTATTGAACGTAAAACCTTGAGGAAGAAGACCAACCCATTTAGTAAAGAATGACATTATTATGATAGTTATCTGAGGTAGCAATGAAACAATAAGAATAATCAAACAATATATTGTAGATGCTATCACTGCACCCTTTCCTTCATGAATCTTTAAATCCTTGTGGGTTGCAGATATAGTCTCATATTCTCTCTTGGCAACAACATATTTTTGTACATACAATACAATAGCAGTAATAGCGACGTTAACGACAGCAATAGAAGCTGCTCCATTTATGTTAAAGAAGCCATTCACTTCAAAATATATAAGTGTCGGAAGAACATAATTGCTTCCGCCAATGATGGCTGGAATACCAAAGTTTCCAATAGCTCTAACAAAGACTAAAAGAGCAGCAGCGCCTAGAGAAGGCATTATGAGAGGAAGAGTAATTGTTCTCATTATTCTTCCACCTTTTGCGCCCATTAGCATTGCAGACTCTTCGAGCAGAGAGTTTGCACTAGCAAAAGCTCCATAGCTAAGCTGGAATACAAATGGATAGTATGTTAACGTCATACACAAAATCATGCCAAACATTCCATAGATAGGAGGGACTGTTACTCCAAATGGTTTTAAAATACAATTAAGAAATACTCTTAAAACTCCTTTATTTCCTAAAAGAATAACCCAAGTGTAAGCACCAACAAAACTTGGCATAATAATAGGAAGAATACCCAATGAAAGGATTAGTCTCTTTCCTGGAACTTTTACACGTGCAACGCAATACCCCATTGGAACACCAATAATGAGAGTAAGAACTGTTACGCTAATACTAACAATGAAAGAGTTCTTCAAACTCTTCATATATAGATTACTAGTAAAGAATTTTCTGAAACCCTCAAGAGACCAACCAGAAAATTCTAGTCCTTCCGTTGGAGCCCAAAAAGCTCTTAAAAGTGTTAAGACCAACGGGTATAGCAAGAATATTGCTAAAAAGGCCATAGGAAGAGCAAAGATTAAAAGCTGAGAAAAATCCCTCTGGAAGAATTTCTTTACTTTACTCTTCTCTTGTCCATTATCTGTAATAGAGAATTTTCTACTCATAGTTCTCTTCCTTCAGGAGAAAAGAGGAAAAGCTTTTCTTTTTTAAATCCAACAAATACTTCATCGCCTTCATGAATATTCTTCTGAAGAGAGTCCATATCTATTTCTAGCGTTACAGGTGATATATCTTTGTCTATATCAACCTCATAGCGGATAAACGAGCCTAGGTGTTGAATAATATGGACTCTACCCTTAACTGAGGAACCATCATTTGTTAAAGAGACAAATAAATGTTCAGGTCGAGCTCCAACAAGAACAGTATCACCAACATTCGCATTAACATGACATCTTGATGTAGAAACTGGTAGTCTTACTCCACTCTTTACTATCTCGCACTCGACAGCAGAAGAATCTTTACTTACGACCTTTGATTCGAAGAAATTCATCTTTCCAATGAAGTTGGCAACAAAAGCATTTTTTGGTTCGTTATAAAGCTCATCAGAAGAACCAATTTGCTCAACAATACCTTTTCTTAAAACAGCAAGCCTGTCTCCTACAGCCATCGCTTCTTCTTGGTCATGTGTTACAAATATAGTTGTAATATTAGTTGCCTTCTGAATTCTTCTAATCTCTGCTCTCATATAACGACGGAGTTTAGCGTCCAAATTAGCCAGTGGCTCGTCTAAGAGAAGAATGTCAGGATCATAAACAAGTGCACGAGCAATAGCAACACGCTGTTGCTGTCCTCCGGAAAGAGCTGTTGGACTAGGATTACGTTTTAACTCTTCTTGTAAGCCTACAAGTTCCATTACCTCAGTTACTTTCTTTTTTACTATATCTTGAGGAACCTTTCTTACTCTTAAACCATAGGCTACATTTTCAAATATTGACATATGTGGATAGAGAGCAAAGCTCTGGAATACCATACCAATATTTCTCTTATATGGAGGTATTGTTGAAATATCAACATCACCATAAAACATCTTTCCAGAGCTAATTTCTTCTAAGCCTGCAGTAGATCTTAAAAGAGTTGTTTTTCCACATCCTGATGGTCCTAAAAGACAGAATAACTCTCCAGGATTGATTGTAAAGGAAACATCTTTAAGTGCATGTACAGCATTTTTTGTTCCTTCTCCATAGATTTTATTTACACCTTCATATGTTACATTCTTACTCATATTTATCCTTTTATAAAAAGGGCTGGAAGTCTTAAGCTCTCAGCCCAATTAATTGTTTTAATTATTACTAGAGGAGTGCATTAAATTCATTAACTAAGCCTTTCTTCATTTCCTTAGCCTTAACAGCATCATATTCAAAGAACTTCAAATCAGAAAGAGCAGGAAGATTATCTGGACCTGGAATTTCTGTAGAAACGGCTCTTCTATTACACTCTGTTCTAACGATTTCAAATGCTTCTTTTGTTGTCATGAAGTCGATAAACTTCTTTGCGCTATCGAGGTTTTTGCAGTTAGCAAGAATTGCAGAACCTTCAATTCTAAAACCTGTTCCCTCTTCTGGACATACATAAGCAACAGGATCGCCTTCGCCAATCTTTTTACCGATGTTTGCTTCACCAGTAACTGTAATTGCATATTCACCACGAGCAACACTGTCAGGACCAGCTGTAGAAGAAGCAACATATGTAGTATTAGCAACTACTTCTTTTACATAATCCATACCATAAAGGTAATTCATCATATAAAGCTGAGCATAAGCTGAACCAGAAGAAGCTGGGTTAGCAAGAACAATCTGTCCCTTATACTTTGGATCAGCTAAGTCTTTCCAAGACTTTGGAGCATCTTCTTTTGAGAGAAGATTTGTATTATACATAATTGCCTGTAATGGCATTGATGTTGCATAGTACTTTGGAACTTCAGAACCCTGATCTTTATATTCAGCAGCAATATTAGCATCATTAGCACACTTATATGGCTCGAGCATATCATAAATCTGATCGAGGTTTTCTGTGCCCATTAGAAGAATAACATCACCTTCCGGCTGTGGCCATTCTGTCTTTACTCTTGTTACTAAGTCTCCAGAACCAGCACGGATAATAGTTACGTTAATATTTGGATATAGCTTATTAAATTCCTGTGTAAGCTTTTCAGCTTCACCTTCTGATGCAGCACTATATATTACGAGATTCTCTTTTTCTGTTTTTGTTTCACTTGAACCTTGTGCAAAAATTGAAAGGGAAACCAATAATACGAGCATGATTGCGATTACTTTTTTCATAAAAACTCCTTTTTTTATTTCTTTTGTAACTAAAATTCTAGCATAGTATTTCCTAAAGACAAGAAAAAAGAATTTTCTTTGCGATAACGAAAACAAATCAGAACAATAAGGCTACGTTTTCGACAATTTCTTCTAAAACTTCGAGAATGAGATTGGAGCCCTTTTCTTCTCCGTAAGAACAGAGTTCTCGCCAATATGGCATATACTTGTATAGGCTTTTATGAGAATCTTTATATACATCTTGACTAGATTCATTAGAATGCAAATGCATAGTTTTAACTTTATGTGTATCAAGAATTCGTTTTGCTTGAGTAAGAGTATCAAAACCAAAGATAAAACTATTAACATGTAAATGGCCAACATCTAAACAAAGAGAAAGCCCAGAGGAAGCTAAATCTATCATCTCATCAGGGTGCAATACCATATATCCTTCTCTCGGATTTAAATTTTCCAGGCATAGAGATATTCCACTTTTGCTTATTTTATCATTGAGTATTAGGGCATTCTCCTTCATTATTTTATACTTTTCTTTGTAAAGATTGCTTTTGATATACTCTTTAGAACAAACGCCCTCATCTTTTTTTATCAAATACTCCTCAAGTTTCAATTCTTTAATTTGAGGAAGTCGCCTTGCGTAATCACTATAAACTAAGCCATCAACAAGGTATCCTGGATGTAACACTAGGTTTTCAGCGCCAACAGAAAGCGCAAGCTCTACATCTTTAAGTATTTCTCTTTCAGACCAAGCATATGAAGAAAGAGACGCAAGATTAGGAAAGAATTCTCTCTTAGGGGCAAGGAGATGTATGCTACTTACCCTGCCCTTAATTAGCGGAAGTATCTCTTTCAGACTTTCTTCTGTAGATAAATATGATAATTCAAAATAACAATCAGGATATTTTTCTCTGATTTCTTCTATAGTTTTAATATCTTTAATGCCAACAAGAGAGATACCTTTTTTATTCATTACTGAGAATCACCTCAACACCTTGATTTTCTAAGTACTCTCTAAAGCTACTATCAATTTTATCTGTAATAAAAGTATCAACATCTTTCCATGAGCAGATAGTTGAAAATGCCTTTTTACCATATTTAGAAGAATCGGCAAGAAATACAACCTTATCAGCAGCCTTAATCATACTCTTCTTTAGCTCACTCTCAACTAAATTAGATGAGGTAATAATCTCTTCAGAGTAAGCAGCTCCTCCCATGAAGTAGATATCTGCATTTATTGCTTTTATAGCATTGTTAGCAATTGGACCTATTGTTCCCATGCTTTCTCGTCTAAGTTGTCCACCAAGAGATAAAACATCGATTTGTGGATAATCTTTTAAGATATCCACAACTAAGACATTATTTGTTGCAACGCTTATTTTCATCTCTTTAATGTATTCAACTATCCTAGTTGTAGTTGAACCACTATCAATTATTATTATGTTCGAAGGAGAAATAAGAGAAGCAGCCTTCTTGGCAATAGACTTCTTCTCCTCTTCATATTCTCTCATTGTTTCGGAGATAAACCTTACCTTACTCTTCTTTTCGGTAATCATGGCTCCACCATGAGTTCTTATTACCTCTCCGTCTTTTTCCAATGATGATAAATCCGAGCGAATTGTTACAGCACTAACTCCGAGTACCTTTACAAATTCCTCTACTGTCACATAGTGATTAGACTGCAATAATTCAATGATTTTTTCTCTTCTTTCCCCTAAATCCATACCATTCCTCAATATCGAGCTTGTCCAGCTTTAACATATTCGTCTGTTATAGATTTTACTATTTCATTGAGTCTTGTGCACTCATTTTTATCATTAGATACAACTTCCCAACGACACATTGCATCTTCACTTCTACTTATTCGTTGCGCAACTTGTGCCCATTTTTTGCCATCTAGAGATGTTGTTGAATCAAAGATAATAGGAAGATTAAAACGCATTAGAGTTGCATCAAGGTCACTGCCATCATCCATTGTCTTAATTATAGTAGCACCCTCTTTTTTCATTCTTTCTTCAACACGAGCCATTATCTCCTCCATTTTTTCAGGAGCATTTTCACAATAAAGTGGCCATTCTCTCTCTCTGAAGATTGAAGTCTGTAGCTTATATGCTCTCTCGTAAGCTTGTGGATCCTCTAAGTAAGAAGATGCAGTTACGAGTGCAAAAAAGAGTGTATTCTCAACGGCAGCATAACCTTTTGATCTATCTGAAATATCAAACGGGAAATTCATGTAGTAGTGAGCAGATTCTTCCTCTGAAGCAAAATAGCCTTTACTGCAATTGTCTCTTAGCTTTGCCTTTATAAATGAGTGCCCATTGCGAATTATGTGTATATTAGCACCATCCTTCGCAATTTCACTGAGAGAAACTGGTATAGCCTTAACATCAGCATAGAACTCTTTCTTTTCCCCATTATAAAGTTTCATGAGACGCTTGCAGATTATGGACATATTTAGACCTGGCACAATTTGTTCCCCATTCTTTGCCATTAAATCTAATCTATCGCCATCACCATCAAAGCAGAAGCCAAAATCATAGTTGCCACTCTTCATAGCTTCACGTGCTGGCTTTATAGAACTTTCAATTATAGGGTTTGGATCTCCCTTTGGGAAATATCCATTAGGAATAGCATCTCTAACTTCAATCTCAGCACCAGCCTTCTGGAAAGCAAGCGCTACTTCAGTAGCTGCAGATCCATTGAGTGTTTCAATAAGTATTTTTAAACCCTTTAAATCACCTTCTTTAACAGAAGCAAGTTCCATTGAGTAAGATATAAAGCTATCTAATTCATTAACAATGATAAGTTTACCCTTTGTCTCTTCTTTTCCTTTTTCACTGTTAAGATAGAACTCTTTTATTTTCTCAATACCACCACAAGGTCCACAACCATATGCTATAGGCTCAACCTGTGTGCTTAGTAGTTTAAGTCCAATATACTCTTTAGGGTTATGGCTTGCTGTAACCATAATTCCCGCACTTTCTCTATATCTCATGCATGTGTAATAGAACTGACAAGTTGAGATTGGAAGTGGATTTAGTAAAACATCTATTCCCACATTCCTTAAAGCATCAACAAGACCCTCTGCAAACTCTGGAGCTCCTAAACGAGCATCTCTTCCTATTACAACAGATTTTGCTTTTACACAATCTCTGTAATAAAGTGCTACAGCACTAAAGAGTCTATTTTTTAATTCACTAGATAGGTTATCTATCTTAGTCCTTATATCATATTGCTTAAACATGCCTTCCATTAAATTGTTCATTTTATTTCCTTTTCAAAAGTAGTATACATGTATACCTTCAAAAAAGAAATAATTATTTTCAAAAACGAAAGCTAAAACAAAAATAATAACTTTATTGTATAATATGAAGACCTTAAAATATAACTATGAAAAGCATTATTATCACCGGAGCATACGGTGGAATGGGAAGAGCAACAGTAAAGAAACTAATACAAAAAGGTTATCGCATCTTTGCCTTAGACGTTAAAACAGAAGAATCGAAAGACGAAAACTTAATACCTATTTCTGTAGATATCACAAGTGAAGAAAGCTTATTAAAGGCAAAAGAAACTATCCTTTCGTATACAGATACAGTCCATGCTATTATACACTATGCAGGATTATATATGCTTGATTCTCTTATCGAAATTGAATCATCTGCATTTCAAAAGATAGTTTCTGTAAATTTTATTGGTCCTTATTTGGTTAACAAAATCTTTTATTCATTGCTTAGGAAAAATAGCAGAATAATTATTGTTACAAGCGAGCTTGCTACAATTAAACCTCTCCCTTTTACTGGACTATATGCTGTTACTAAAACAGCCCTCGATAGATATGCTTATTCGTTACTAATGGAAACTCAATTAAATGATATCTATGTCTCTGTAATTCGTTCAGGCGCTGTTAAAACAAATATGATTGAAAAATCTACAACAGAACTATCTACCTTTGTTAATAAAACTGAACTATATAGATGTAATGCCAAAAGATTCAAAAAAATCGTAGACACTGTAGAAGCAAAATCAATTACAGCAGAAGAATTGTCTCAAAAAACAATAACTATATTAGAAAAAAAGAAACCACACTTTAGCTATAGTATCAACAGAAACATTTTTTTAAATTTAACGCACCTCTGTCCAAGCTTTATCGAATTAAAAATTATAAAGAAAATACTCTCCTAACACAAAAAAATAGGCTCGAAAAGAGCCGAAAAAAAGTAAGGAGTAAAAATAAAAAAAGCTGGCGACGACCTACTCTCCCAGAGACGAACTCTAGTACCATCG
>SAMEA104315422__coassemble_189_pt1 | contig 37359 bp, 30 predicted proteins | sample SAMEA104315422__metabat2_low_PE_015 | metagenome-assembled genome bin SAMEA104315422 (sample SAMEA104315422) | gut metagenome | biome: Monkey gut; feature: monkey-associated habitat; material: faeces | place: China | collected 2013
ATAGTCTACTTTATGTGAACATCTTTTTCCGTTGGATTTATTTGACGCTTACTATCAATGCCCTTTATTAATAATGATACTTATTCTTGTACTTTTTTAAATAATAGATAGAGAGGATGATACTCAATAATTCTGCAAATGGCAAAGAAATCCAAACTTCATCAACACCCCAGAAATATGGAAATATTACAAGAGGAATAATTAGAAACACAAGAGTTCTAAATAGAGAGATAATAGCAGACGTTTTACCATCATTAAGAGCTGTAAAAAATCCTGATGCAAAATAATTGAAGCCCATAAATAAAAATCCAATAGCAAAAATATATGTTCCTCGAACAGCCATATTTAAAACTGTTACAGACCCATCAGCAAAAAGCATTGCTATAGGACGTGCAAGTGGAAATGAAGAAATGAAAGTAATAATGGACATTATAAGAATTGTCTTTAATGCAATTCTATATAGTGCTTCAAGTTCGCTATAATTCTTTGCGCCATAATGATAGCTTATAACAGGTCCTATTCCTTGAATATAGCCAGCATATATCGAAGAAAGAATAGTGCTAGCAGAAAGAATAATTGTAGCAGATGCTACTCCGTCTGAACCAACAAGGCGCATTAAAATTATATTCATTGCTATCATTGTTATTGTAATTGCAAGCATTCCAATCATTTCGCTCATTCCGTTATAACAAGACTGAGCTAATGCCTTTCCATTAAAGGATGGAGCAACAAAATATAATGAACCTTTTCTGTTCATAAAAAAGAAAACTGTTCCAATTATTGATTGGAGTATGTAGCCTATAGCTGTTGCATATGCAGCTCCCTTTACACCCAATGGAATTACAGCTAAAAATAGATAATCTAGCACAATATTTGCTATTCCTCCTGCAATAGATAAGCCAAAACCAAGACCAGGCTTTCCTGCAGAAACAAAGAATATTTCAAATATAATACTTAGCATTGCAAATGGAATAAGCAAAAAAATTGGGACAGCATATGATTCGCAAAGCACAAATAATGCTTCATCGGCTCCCATAAAATGCAAGATTGGCTTACGAAAGATTAAACCAAGAATGCAAAAGATTGTGCTGACAACAACACAAAAAAGAGTAAAGAAAGAAAAGTTTTGACGAGCTAAATTATCTTTACCTTCTCCCATCTCTTTAGAAACTAATGCAGAACCTCCAGTTGCTATCATCGTGCCAAGGGCAAGCGCAATAGCCAAAAAAGGAGATGCTATACTCACAGCTGATAGAGCATCCGTTCCCAATATATTTGATACAAAGAGCTGATCGACAATACTATAGACATTCATAAATATGCTAGAAAGAATTGTCGGTAAAGCATACTTAAGCAGTGAAGTTGAGGTAATCTTAAAGTTTAATAAATTTTGGTTTTCTTCCATTTTGAGCCTCTAATAGTCAAGATTTTATACGGTAAATAATCTTGACTATTATTAATTAAGCTCAATAAATTAGCAATAGCAATTAGAAATCTAATTGGAATAAAATCTCTTTAAGTAATTCTTCTTAAATTCAAGGAATCTATCTTCTCTAATTGCGTCTTTAATTCTCTCGACAAAATTATATAGATAATGGAGATTATGCTCAGTTATAAGCATACCGCCCAACATTTCATTGCATTTAATTAAATGATGCAAATATCCTCTAGAGTATTCGCGGCAACAAGCACATGTACATCCATCCTGCAAAGGTCTTTCATCAAATGTATGAATTGCTTTTTTAAGTGTAACTAACCCATCATCTGTGAAAGCAGCACCATTACGCGCAATACGAGTAGCAAGAACGCAGTCAAATAGATCAATACCGTTTTCAACACAATCGAGAATATAATCAGGACTTCCAATTCCCATAACGTATCTTGGTTTTTCTTCTGTTACATATTCAGCTGTGTAGCTTAGCATATCTCTAAACTCTTCTTTGCTCTCTCCTACACTTAAACCACCAATTGCTATTCCAGGGAAATCCATTTCACTGAGTGTCATTGCACTTTCACGTCTTAGTTCTTCAAAGAAGTTACCCTGGACGATTCCAAAAAGATTACCTTTAAAGCTCTCTCCTAGTCTTTTTCTTTCTGCTAGTGATCTTTCAGCCCAAAGCTTAGTAATTCTCCATGCTTCTTTTGCATCTTTATACTCAATTTTTGGAGGAGTACAAACATCTAAGCACATTGCAATATCTGAACCAATAACACGTTGTATGTTAACAACCTTCTCTGGTGTAAAAATATGTTTAGATCCATCAATATGGCTTTGGAAAGTAACACCCTCTTCTTTTATCTTTCTTAAACCAGAAAGAGAGAAGACCTGGAATCCACCACTATCTGTTAAGATGTTTTTATCCCAAGATGAAAAATTATGTAGGCCACCATAGCTTTCTAAAACCTCTAAACCTGGTCTTAGATACAAATGATATGTATTAGCCAAAATTAGCTTATATCCCATCTCCCTAATTGTATCATGATAAATACCTTTAACAGTTCCATTAGTTCCAACAGGCATAAAGGCTGGAGTTGAAACATCTCCATGTGGAAGATGGACAACACCAATTCTAGCTTTACATTCTGTACTTCTAATAAGTTCAGTATAAATTCCCATCTAAATTTTTTTCCCTATATAATTAATAATAAATGCAACGATAATTGTTGTTATAACAGGAAGCACAACAGCCATAAATGGCATAATAGCTCCCTGATGTGAACATATTGAAAATACCATGTCTGAAACATAATATACAATAGCAATCGATAATGATTGTATAATTGAAAAAAGTAAAACGTTCTTTTTTAGGTTATAATCCAATGCTCCAGTTATGCACAAAAGTACAAATACAGATAGAGCTTTAAAAAGACTACGATAATAGTCTGTTGCCTTTTCTTGCCAAACTTCTCTATCTGTCTGTTTAAGCTTTTTTAAATATTCAAAGGCCCTTTGAATATCCATTGTTTCTACATTTATATTATTAGATTTAAAAAAGTCAGGTTCTAAGTTTAAATCATCCAACTCATAGATTGAATAATACGTATTAATTATTACGTCATCTTCATATTTATAAACACTTGCATCTTCAATAATCCAATGATTGTTCTCGTAATAGCCACTTCGACCGCTAATTCTTATGATTAAACTACCATTTCCTTCTTTTATAATAATGGGAGAAACAATTCTCTTATCGTAGTCTGTATAGCGATTAGTGTAAACGACATAACCGTTATCACTATTGAGAACAATGTTTCTGCTATCTTGAGTTGAAGAGAGTCCGAATAAGTTTTCACTCAGTGTCTCTCTTTTTGCATCTAGATCCTTAATAAAAGATTCTGAAAGCAAGAAAGAGATAATAGTTAACACAATAGCTAAAAAGAAAATTGGCTTAAATATTCTCCATTTAGAGAGACCTGCATTTAACAATGCAATTCGTTCATTATTAGCACTCAAGGATGATTGGAAATATGTAGTGCTAAATAGAAGAGAAATTGAAAATACCATTATAAAGTACTGTGGTATACACAAAAAAGCATAGTATAGTACATCTAGAAAGCTAACACCACCGGTAAGAATGCTATCCATCTTACCGAAAAGTTCTACCCCAGCAAGAATTAATGAAAAGACAACTGTTGCAATTAACGCTGTTTTTATAATAGAAGAGATAATGTATTTGTCAAGAACTTTCACTCTATGCTCTCCTATTTCTATAAAGCAGAATAATAGCAAGTAAAGCAATAAAAATATCTGGTAAAAGAATCAAAATATATGGATCGAATGATATATCGAAGATAAGAAGCTGAACAGCAAATATCATATACCAATAAGCAACAGCTATTAGAATAGCAATTGCAAAACCTGTTAGTTTACCATGCTTCACCCTAACTGTAGATAATGGAAGAGTTAATAGTGTAAGAACAAAGCAGCCCAAAGAAAGTGTAATTTTTTTACTTAACTCGCTCTTATAATACTGGCCATAAAAATTAACAGGTAGCTTTCCTATTGACGCTAATCTATCCTTAACCATATTAATATCATCAATTTCATTCTCTCCAACGATTCCATTTTCAATAATACTAGATAGGTTAAGAAGTATATTCTCTTTATCAATATAGTAATCTTGTCTATCTTCTTCTTGAACTACGTTTCTTTCTTTAATTGTATCAATAAGTTCCCTACTCGTAAGATTAACAGGACTTGTTGATGTAAGAGAAGGTATTTGAGAAGAAAAATCTAAATAAAAAATTGCGCTCTCAGCCTTTGAAAAAGCATAGTTAGAACTATCTCGAATATCTGAAATGAGAAGCTCTGGCTCATTTAGACGAAGAGAATAAACATAATTGTAATTATCAATTAGCTCCAATTCTCCACTCTTACTTATTACAGTTTTATCATAGTCTTTCTCATTTTTTGTAAAAAGAACTATATCTTCAATTGTAGTACCATCGGCCTTTCCATTAGATAAAACAATATTACCGATGCTATTTGTACTATTGCTCTCTATCTCCATTGTTGGCATTTCTGCCATAAGAGAAGATAGTTTATCTCTGTAGATAACACTTGTATAAGGTTGAAGAATATCTGAAATAAGAAATGTGCAAATTGAAAGAATTAAAGAAAGGACAATTAAAGGTAAATATACCTTTTTTCGTTCAATACCCAAACTACGTAGTGCTAATAGCTCATTACTTGATGACATATCACCAAGAACCATAGAAGAACTAGTCAAGGTTGCAAATGGAAATGTATATACCAAAAACTGTGGCATATAAAGTAAAACCATCTCAATCATCACAGCAAATGAGATGTTTTTTAAAAGAATCTTCTGTACTAAAAGAAGAATTGAATTAACAAAGAAAATAGCAAAGAAAAAGAAGAATGAAACTAAAAAGTTCTTTAAAAATTCCTTTGTTACATATTTATTTAAAAGTAAAGAATCAGAGTGAGTCATCTTACACTCCGGTGGAACCAAATCCTCCCTCGCCTCTCTCTGTTGAAGTAATCTCATCTACCTCTGAAAATGTAGATTGAATAACAGGTGCTACAACCATTTGAGCAATTCTGTCACCATCATTTACAGTAAAAGAGTCATTAGAAAGATTAATAAGACAAATCTTTATTTCGCCTCTATAATCGCTATCGATTGTACCTGGAGTATTTAAAACTGTAATCCCACTATTAAAAGCAAGACCGGAACGAGGACGAATTTGAATTTCATAACCAACAGGTATCTCAGGAAAAAGACCTGTTGGTATTGTTTTTCTTTCTAAAGGAAGAATCGTAATAGGTGAAGAAAGATGTGCTTTTATATCAGCACCAGCAGAGCCTACCGTCTTGTATTCAGGTAGGCTCACGCTATTATCTTTCTTTTTAAAACGAAGACAAATGCTCATTCGTTTTCCTTATTTTCCTTCTTTTCGTTCTTATGGAATCTATCCTTTTTGAAGCCTCTATGCTCTCTCTTTCTATCGTCTTTCTTATTCTCTTCTTTTTTGCTTTCGCCGTCAGTTGTCCCTTTTGGAGTCTCCTCCTCGCTTTCGCTATTTGGCTGAGCATCGATATAAGAGAGATTTAGTCTTCCCATTCTATCAATTTCAGTAAGTTTAACATCAACTTCCTGCCCAACAGAAAGAACATCAGAAACATTCTTAACTCTACTTCTACTTAGCTTAGAGATGTGACATAGACCCTCTTTCCCAGGAAGAATTTCAATGAATGCACCAAAGTCAACAATTCTCTTGACAACGCCATGGTAAATCTTTCCTTCTTCTGGTTCTTCGATGATAGAAAGAACAAGGCGCTTAGCTTCCTGAGCACATGCATTGTTCTTACCATAAATCATTACGTTTCCATCATCATCAATGTTAATCTCTGCACCACTCTGCTCAGCAACAGAACGAATAGTCTTTCCACCTGTACCAATAACAGCACCAATCTTATCTTCAGGAACCTTAACAGAAAGAATCTTTGGAGCAAGTTCACTTACTTCACTTCTAGGACCAGGAAGAGTATCTGCCATGATAGAAAGAATGTGCATTCTTCCTTCTTTTGCCTGATTAAGAGCCTTTCTCATGATTTCAGGTGTAACACCTGCAATCTTAATATCCATCTGGAAAGCAGTAATACCATCCTTAGTACCTGCTACCTTGAAGTCCATATCACCTAAGTGGTCTTCTTCACCAAGAATATCAGAAAGAATTACATACTTAGAGTAATCAGCACCTTCTGTGATAAGACCCATAGCAATACCTGCAACAGGCTTAGAGATAGGAACACCAGCATCCATTAATGATAGACAACCACCACAGACACTAGCCATTGATGAAGAACCATTAGACTCCATAATTTCAGAAACAACTCTAACTGTGTATGGGAAGACATCCTTCTTAGGTACAACAGCTTCAAGAGCACGTTGAGCAAGGTGTCCATGTCCAATTTCTCTTCTTCCTGTTGTTAAGCGTCCACATTCACCAACAGAATATGGAGGGAAGTTATAGTGTAGCATAAAGTTAGAATATGTCTTTTCGCCATCAATATTATCGAAAAGCTGTTCATCATTAACTGTACCAAGAGTAGTTACAGCAAGGGACTGTGTCTCACCTCTTGTAAATAGCGCAGAACCATGTGTGCAAGGAAGAACAGAAACTTCACATGTTATTGGTCTAATTTCTGTTACCTTTCTACCATCTGTTCTAACTCCATCATTAAGAATTGAAGAACGAAGAATTTCATATTCCATATCCTCAAACATCTTATCTGTTTGAGCCATTCTTCCTTCTTCTTCATCAATTAAAGATGCAAACTTTTCTTTAACTTGAGCATGAACTGCACTAAGAGCATTACCTCTATTCATCTTACCCTTAACAAAGGAAGCTTCTTTTTCTAATGGATAAGCATACTCTTTCATCTCGTCCATCCAAGATGTATCTTCTTCTTTAATTTCCATGAGAGGAAGCTTTTCTTTTCCACAAAGCTCTCTCATCTTTACCTGAGCCTCACAAATCTGGCTAATAACAGGCTGAGCACAGCTGATAGCCTCAAGCATATCATCTTCACTTACTTCGTGAGCTCCACCTTCAACCATTGTAATGCCATCATGAGTACCAGCAACAACAATATCAAGAGCAGCTTGGCCAAGTTGCTGGAATGTTGGGTTAATAACAAATTCAGATCCAATCTTTGCAACTCTTACAGCAGCGATAGGACCATAGAATGGAATATCTGAAATAGTTACAGCACAAGACGCAGCGTTAATAGCAACAACATCTGGTGTATGAACCATATCAGAAGAAACAACTGTTGGAACAATCTGAATCTCTCTACCAAAAGCCTTATCAAAAAGAGGACGCATTGGTCTGTCAATAAGTCTTGAAACAAGAATCTCTTTATCTTTTGGTTTTGATTCTCTCTTTAAGAATCCTCCAGGAATCTTTCCAGCAGCATAGTACTTTTCATTGTACTCAACAGATACTGGTACGTAGTCAATTGGTTCACTTGGAGCTTCACCACAACAAACAGTTGCAATAACAACTGAACCAGCGTAACGAGCAAATACACATCCATTTGCCTGCTTGCCAATTTTTCCACTTTCAAACTCTAAGTCAATACCACCTACGTTTACTTTTACTGTTGTTAAATTTGACATTAATAAACCTTCTTTCTTTCTTTTTTTGTTCTTTTATAGACATTTTAAGCCAGAGGTTAAACTCTGGCTTATTATAATTTTATTTTCTGATTCCGAGTTCAGCGATTAAAGATCTGTACTCATCAATATCTCTATTCTTAATGTATGCAAGAAGTCTTCTTCTCTGACCAACAAGCATTAATAGACCTCGTCTAGAAGCATGATCTTTAGGGTTAGCCTTAAAGTGATTCTGTAAGTCATTAATTCTTGCTGTTAGAAGTGCAACCTGAACCTTTGCATCTCCTGTGTTTGCTGTGTTTCCACCGAACTTCTCGATGATCTGCTTTTTTGTTTCACTTGATACCATTTTTCTTCTCCAAAAAATAGATTGAATCTAATTGCTTCAACTTTCCTACGTCGTCTACCTTTTCCATTAGTTCTTTCTTATCAATTACAACTTTAGAATCATCTATTATGCAATCAACAACAATTAAAGAACCATCTTTAAAAGCCAACTTCGCTCCATAAACTCCCGGTGGCGGCAGAAGTTGTTGGATGGAAGATTTAAGCATAACCAAGCCTACAGAATTAAGTTCAAATGGTTTATCCATTATATCTACTCTATAATCTCGGCCGATGAGTGATGAAATACATTCAACCTCACCTTTTTCTATCACCCTTCTTACAAGAGTTGACGAGATCTTTTCTCCACCCTCAGTAAGAATTGATTTTTTGATAACTACCTCTACTCTCTTTCCATGTTGAAGGAATAAGGAAGCGAGGTCCTTTGCACCTTGAGCTGAAGAAGGATGACCAAAACGAAAATCTTCACCAACTACAAGAGCAATTGGGTCAAAGGAGCGCAAAAGCAATTCTATAAACCCACACCCTGAAATTCTACTGAAATTAGTAGAAAAGTCAATTACTACAAAAGAATTAATGCCATTCTTTTCTGCCATTTCTTTTCGCAATCTCAGAGTATCGACATTTTTTGGCTTATCTGTTTTAGGATTATGATTAAAAGTAATTAAAACGAGGCTTGCCTCTGGATATTTTTCTTTCTCCTTTAGCATTCCTTTTACAAGACTCTGGTGTCCTAAATGAAAGCCATCGAAGACACCAATAGTAATAATCGCCTTTTTATCTTTGAGTTCACCACTCTTTAATAGATCTTCAAAATTATATTCTTTCATTTCAAACTCGCGTAAGAACCTTTACTTTATCTAAAACCTCTATATAACCATACAACTCGTTATCCATATATAGATAGCCGAATTGAGTTGGATTATCATCTTCTTTTATAAGCTTTTCTCTTCTAATAAAGCCATTGTCTATCTCTTTTTTGTACTTAGAAGAGACGCGATACGTACTAAAAAGACCTGTTTTATCTAAAAGCTCTCGATTCGATAGACCAACGTCACTAAGAGTAAATGGCCCAACTTGCGTTCGCCTTAAATTAACTAGATGGCCACATGTATTTAAACTGTAAGAAATATCACGAGCAAGAGAACGTATATATGTTCCTTTAGAAACAGAGCAATCAATAATTGCTTTTTTTCCATTATAAGAGACAAGATTTATATCATATATTTCAATATCTCGCTCGGGAAGATCTACTTCGTGGTTCTTTCTTGCTTCTATATAAGCTCTTTCGCCATTGACATGAATAGCTGAATATAAAGGTGGAACTTGCTTTTGTTTACCAATAAATGAAGGAAGAATTGACTTAATTTCCTCATAAGTAGGAATTGTCGCCGATTCTTTTATAACAACACCTTCTCTATCTAAAGTATCTGTTTCACTACCAAAGAGAAGTTCAGCTCTATAGCTCTTATCAAACGACGAAAAGATAGGGTTGAGCTTGGTAGCTCCCCCTATCATGCAAATCATCAATCCAGATGCAAACTTATCTAATGTCCCTGCGTGCCCAACCTTTTCGCCCTTGTACTCTCTTTTAAACTTTCCAAGAGATGAAAAAGAAGTTATGTTTTCATCTTTATCAAAAAGAAATATTGAGAAATTAGAACTCATCTTACTTACTGTTTACTTCATCAATTAATCTATTAAGTTTGTCGCCCTCAATATAAGAATCGTCTTTAACAAATGTTAAAACAGGTGTTTTCTTTGTCTTTAATACCTTTGCCAAGCGAGATTGAATATAACCAGAAGCTTGATTAAGAGCCAAGACAGATTTGTCCAAAACAGAGTTATCTGCAATGTATGAAACATGTATTTTCGCCTGACTATTATCTGGTGAAAGATCAACTCTTGTTATTGAAACGAGCGTAGATAGATTATGATTTTTAATATCTCCTAAGACTATGAGAGAAGAAATAGTTTCCATAATTCTACTCTCAAGTCTTTCCTGTGAAAACTCACTCATTAAACTCTAGTGTCCTCTTAACTTCTTCTGTCTCAACGATTTCTAGAATATCGCCAACCTGGAGATCCTGCCAGTTTTCAAGTCCAATACCACACTCGAAACCTTCAAGTACCTCTTTAGCATCATCTTTAAATCTCTTGAGAGAAGAAATCTTTATCATATCCTTATTAAGCTGTATAGAATCTCTGATTACTCTTACTAGGCTATTTCTCTTAACCTTACCTTCAATAACCATACAACCAGCGATAAGACCGACCTTTGGAACCTTAAAGGTATTTCTAACTTCGGCCTTACCAATATCAACCTCTCTAGTAACAGGACTTAACATGCCTTCCATTGCAGCTTTAATATCATCTACAACATCGTAAATAATATTGTACTTCTTGATCTCAACCTTCTCTTCGTTAGCTAATGCCTGTGCTCTAGGTGTTGGTCTTACGTTAAAGCCAATAACAATAGCAGAAGAAGCAGAAGCAAGGTTGATATCACTTTCAATGATAGCACCAGCAGATGCTCTAATAACATTAAGCTTAATCTCTGGTGTGCTTAGCTTTTCAAGTACTCCAGTTAATGCTTCAACAGAACCCTGAACATCACCTTTAATAACAACATTAAAGTCTGTAATTGTTCCTTCCTTAACCTTTTCGTTAAAGTTCTCAAGAGTTACCTTGTTCTTATTACTATTTTCACCGAGTCTTTCAAGCTCCTGTCTCTTAATAGCAATACTACGAGCTGTCTTTTCGTCTTCAGTTACCTGGAACGGATCACCAGCAGAAGGAATATTGCTTAGTCCTATTATTTCAACAGGCGTTGAAGGACCAGCTTCTTGAATCTTCTTTCCTGTATCGTCAAACATTGCTCTAACACGACCAGAATATATGCCAGCAACGAAGTAGTCACCTTGATGCAAAGTACCCTTTTGGACAATTACAGTTGCAACTGTTCCACGACCCTGATCAATCTTAGATTCAAGGACCTTACCAGATGCCCTACACTTAGGATTAGCTTTGAGCTCTAATACTTCAGCCTGTAAAAGAATAGTATCAAGCAAATCTTCAATACCAATCTTTTTGAGAGCAGAAATCTCACAATAGAGAGTCTGGCCACCCCAATCTTCTGGCATTAAGCCTAAGTCGGAGAGCTGTTGCTTAACCCTGTCTGGATTTGCTTCAGGTAAATCACACTTATTGATTGCAACAATGATTGGAACTTTAGCAGCCTTAGCATGATCAATTGCTTCCTTTGTCTGAGGCATAACACCATCATTAGCAGCAACAACAAGAACAACAATATCTGTTACCTGAGCACCACGAGCTCTCATCATCGAGAATGCAGCGTGACCCGGAGTATCTAAGAAGACAATGTCGCCCTTACCAGGAACACTTACTTTATAAGCACCGATGTGCTGTGTGATACCACCAAACTCGCCGGCAACAATATTTGTACTTCTAATTGCATCCAAGAGTTTTGTCTTACCATGGTCAACGTGTCCCATAATAGTAACAATTGGTGGACGTGGAACTAAATCTTCTTCCTTATCCTCCTCTGTCTCAATGACAGTTTCATCATAAAGAGAAACAAGATGTACTTCACAACCATACTCAGAAGCAATAATCTCAGCTGTCTCATGGTCAATTTGCTGGTTAATAGTAACCATCATGCCCATTTTAAAGAGCTTAGAGATAATATCAGAAGCCTTTAGATTCATCTTCTTAGCTAAATCTGCAACTGTGATATTCTCCATGATGTCGATACTCTGAGGTACGGCAGCCTTCTTTTCTAGAGCTTTCTTCTTTTTCTCTAAAGCAAAGTCAACCTCTTCGTCTCTATCCCACTTATTATCCTTATCCTTCTTTTTGCTAGAAGAGATATTTGCCTTTCTATTTCCATTCTTCTGATTTAATTCTAATGGAGAAGCTTGGCTATTAACCTGAGGTCTTCCTGTTGGAGAAAATCTATTAGGATTAAATGGCCTCTGATTGTTTGAGCCCTGACGATTGAAGCCTGGCTTGTTTTGATCTGGAGAATAAGAGCGAGGGCCATTAGAATTTTGTCTAAATTGACCATTGCCTTCTCTTTTATTAAATGGTCTATCTCCATTTTTATTAAAGCCATTACGCTGACCAAAAGTCTGCTTGCCCATCTGACGTCCACCAACAATACCCTGAACTCTAGGTCTATTAGATTCAACCTTTACCGGTTCTGGTGGAGTTTGAGGAGCATGAATAATAACTGGTCCATTATGAATTGTAGACTGAATACGAGTATTACTAATATGACTCGTGTTATTGTTCATAAAGCTCTTTCCATCAATAACCTGTTCTTTAATAGGAGCTTTGGCATTTTCCTTCTTTGCTTCAGCCTTTACAGGAGTTTCCTTTTCTTTTTTACTCTCTTCTGGAGCATGGTTCTCTTTAACCTTCAAAACAGGCTTAACAGTAGCTTTAGGAGCTTTAAGTTTAACAACAACTTTCTTCTTTTCAGGTACTTCTTCAGCTTTAACACTCTTCTCCACAGTCTCTTTTGGCTGAGGAGCTACCTTCTTAATAATGTTAACCTTAACTTTATTCTTTTCTTCCAACATATATACCTTTAGTATTACTCAAATTCGAATTCTGCTCCACAGTTTGGACAAACTGTTACACCAGATGGAACCATTTTATGGCAAATAGGACATTCAAAAGAATCCTCTTCTTCATCTGTAACAATTTCAACACTACCACGAACAGTATCTATATCGCTCTGACTAAGACCACGTTCAAGTAGTTCTTCATTACTATATTCAAAGAATTCTTCAATAGCCCAAATATCAATATCATGAAGCTTCTTAACAAGTTCATCACTAAGTCCAATATCTGTTATTGGTGTTTCATCTTCGTTGATACCAAGTTTTTCATTGCTAATTGTCTCTTCTTTCTTCTCTTCCTTTACTGGTTCATTCTGAGCAGATGCAACTTCTGTATTCTCTGCATTTTCATTCTCATCATCATTCTTAAAGAGAGAACCAACATTTTCATGGATAAGAAGTGTAGACTCCATCTCATTAAACTGAGTCTTAGTCTTAACATCAATAAGCCAATCGCAAAGAGCCTTTGCAAGCTTAACGTTTACACCATTTTGACCAATAGCAATACCCTGTTGAGAATCATCAACAATAGCAATAGCGTACTTAGTCTGTGGGTCTACTTCAATTACTCTCTGAACCTGAGCTGGAATAAGAGCATTAGCAATAAAGACGATAGGATCTGTGTTGTATCTAACAACATCAATCTTTTCACCTTCAAGTTCGCTCATAATCTGCTGAATCTTCTGTCCTGCCTTACCTACTGCTGTTCCTACTGGATCAACATCGGCTTTTTTTGTGTCGACAGCAATCTTTGTTCTAATACCAGGCTGACGAGCAATTGCTTTAATGACAAGATTGCCGTTGTCGATATCTTCTCTGAATGTGTTTTCAAGAAGAGCTTTAACAAACTCTTTTGAAGAACGTGAGAGGTAAATTTTAACGCCCTTTTTCTTTTTCTTAGCCTTTCCAGTCTTAGGATCACGAACAATCTCATCGTCGCCCTTATCTACTTTCTCAACAAAGAAACGAAGATTATCGCCTAAATCATAGGTCTCACGTGGAGACTGTCCTCGAAGAGGGAAAACAGCAAGATTTTCATCACCAAAACCAATGTCTACAAACCAGTCAGCGCCATTCTTGCTCTTCTTTTTAAGTTCTCCCTTTACAAGAGAAAACTCCATAGACTTTGCCTTATAGTATGTCTTGTCATCTGTAAGTTCCTTACTTACAGCCTGACCACGCTGCTTAGCTGACTGAACAGCTGAATACTCAAAAGATTTAGGATCAAGAGAAATCTCTAATTCATCACCAATCTCGACATCGTCCCCAGCAACCTCTCTTGCTTCATCAAGAGGAATTTCAGTTACAGCATTAAAGTAGTCTTCTTCAGCAACAACAAGCTTCTTAGCAAAGATTTCAACATAGTAGTTTTTCTTGCTATCTTCATAGAATTTAACCTCTACATTCTCTTCTGTGCCAAATTTTCTTTTGTATGCACTGCGAAGCATATCTTTAATCAAAGATGTAACTTCTTGGAATTTCATATCTCTCTCAACCATCATTGAGTTGATTTCACTTGTGAGATTTATCATTTTTATCCTCCCATTTATAATCAAGCTTTGCCTTTGCAATATCAGAGAAAAGAAGAGTAATCTCCTCTCCTTCTTCTTTCTTATCTTCTATTATGTAATTGGTTAAAACTACACTCTTCTCATCTGCACTTTTAATAATTCCAGATACATAAGAAGAATAAGAAACAGAGTATAGTCTTACTCTTTTTCCTTCGAATACAGAAAACTCATAATAATCTTTTAGTGTTCTCTGTAAGCCAGGACTCGATACTTCAAGAGTAAGATCACGCGAATCAAATAGAACACTATAACGAGGAAAAAGTAAGTTATATGCCTTTTCCAAGTCATCGGTGTTTATCTCGCTATCTTTTTTATAAAGAACAACCTTCAAAGAAATACTGTTCTTGTTTTCCATCTTACTTACCTCAACAGGAATTAAAGAAAGAGAAGAAACAAGACTATCTATTTCTTTAAAAATATCATTCTTTTCTTCACCAAAACTAAGCATAAAATCCTTCATAAATAAAGGGACTCGGTTAACCCGGTCCCTTTTAAATAACTTTAAATGAAACTATGTAAAAAATATCTTTCTTTTATCCTCTTGTCAAGCAGTAAGTGGAACATTAATGCACCAAACACCTAAAACAAGAAAAAGGTTTGCTGCTATATATGTAAGCATAATCATAAAACTTCTATTCTTGCCGTCTTTTAAAAGAGAATTAAGCGCAATTCTACTATCTGAATAGATAAAGAGCCAAACTCCTATAAATACAAGAATTGAAGTCTTTAAATACTTAAAGGAGAAGACAGCAGACATTCCAACACCAAAGAAATATAGTGTTAGCCCATAAATTATATAACCAACAGCATATTTCGGGTTACTCTTTATAATCTTAAGAATTAGATAGATCAAAGGAATGCCAAATAGTATCATTCCACCAAGCAGTGTATAGATATTCAAGCCAAAATGACTAAAGTAAATTATATATACAATATGGCCACAAATAAAGGAGAGCGCTCCAACTAAAAATCGCCATACTGGGGTTTTCTTTAGTAAGAGAATATCTCCAAGAGTATAGAAGAATGCAATCAAAAATAAGAGTTCTGGTCTATAGATTTCTCTTGGAAAAGCTTTTGATGCAGTAAAGAGTGTTAAATACAAACTTGGAATAAGAAAACACTTCGTAATGTCTCCAACTCTTTCGCGCTCTCTAACTCGTCTATCTAAGTGAACTGCAACAACAATAGAACAAAAAACTACATTGATAATAAAAACAATCATTGGGTCCATATATTATAAAAACCTACAAAGCAACAAAGTTACCCTTCTTTCTCAATCTTTTCTTTGAGTTCATTAATAAATAAAAGAGCATCAAGAGGAGTTGAAGAATTGGTATCGTAGCCATTTACTAAATCAAAAATCTCATCTTTTATAGTAATATCGACGCTTTGCTGACTAAATAAGCTTCCTTCTTCATCAATAATTGAGTAATCAGCAAAGTGTTTCTTCATAAATGAATTAGCTTCATTTATTACCTCTCTTGGAAGTCCAGCAATCTTTGCAACATGAATACCATAACTAGAGGTAGCAACACCCTTCTCTGCCTTTCTTAAGAACGTTATTTGATTCTTTTCCTCTAAAACCGCCATATGTAATAGCTGTATCCCTGTAGTATCTAACATCGTAAGCTCATGGTAATGAGTAGAAAACAGAGTTATACAACCTGCTCTTCTTAAATATGAAGCGATTGCATAGGCAATACTCATTCCATCTTGTGTACTTGTACCTCTTCCAATTTCATCCATGATTACGAGACTACGAGGTGTAAGAGACAATAGTATTTGTGCAGACTCACTCATCTCAACAAGGAATGTAGATTCTCCTTTTGAAAGATTATCCTGGGCTCCAACACGACAGAAAATTTTATCTGTCAAAGGTATTGTTGCACTTTTGGCTGGGACAAAGTAACCAGTGTGCGCAAGAAGAGTTATTAGCGCTATTTCTCTTAAATATGTAGATTTACCAGCCATATTAGGACCAGTAATCAAACTAAAACGAGAAGATGATGACGAGAAAGAGTTAGGAATGTAGTTTTCAGTGTTATCTTCAACAACTGGGTGTCTACCATCAACAATATCAATTTCGCCACTTTCAATCATCTCTGGCATTACATAGTTCTTTTCAAGAGCACAAGTTGCACCAGATGAGAAGAAATCAAGTAGCGTTATTATTCTTCCCATTTTTTCTATATCATTAGCTAAAGAAAAGGCTGTATTTATGAAAGAAGAGAATACCTCTCTTTCTCTTATCGCCTCTTTATCTTTGCTCGTATAAATCTCTTCTTGGATTTTATTGAGTTCTTCTGTCGAAAATCTTTCTCCTCCAACAAGAGTTTGTCGCCTTATAAAGTAAGATGGAACCTTATCAAGTTGACCTTTACTTACCTCTAAGTACGAACCGATGATTCTGTTCTCGCCTACTTTAAGAGTTGTAATTTCAGTCTCTTCTCTTACTTTTTCCAAGTAATCTGTTAAAAGTTTAGAGCCAGAGTGTGCAATTTTTCTCAGTTCATCTAAGCGAGCATCATAGCCATCATTAATTATTGTTCCTGCATTATTTATGTTAGTACAATCTCTGTTGATAGCTTTAATTACATTAGTTGAAAAATCAATCAAAGAAGAAAAGTCAAAGCTATTCTTTTCATCAACAAGTGATAAATAATCGTCATTTTCTTCAACTAAAGAAAGAAAAGCAGATGTACTTTCACTAATAGCAATTAAATCACGAGGTGTAAGGCGCTTCATGCTAGCTTTAACACTTAGACGCTCTAAGTCACTAATATTCTTAAGTAATAATCTTACTCTCTTATTTTCTTCACTATTGTCGACAAGCTTTTTTATCCACTTCTCTCTCTCTTTTATTTTATCAATAGAGATAAGGGGGTGAATAAGCTGTTCTTTTAAAAACCTTGCTCCGCTAGGAGTACATGTGCGATTTATGGAAGAAAAAAGAGTATAAGAGGTACTACTATCTATTAAGTTCTTTACTAGTTCTAAGTTTTTGACTGTAGCTGTATTGAGAACCATATAGCTTTCATCAGAGACCTTCTCAATATACTTAAGTTGTGGAAGTTCAGTTTTAGCATTTTCTTCTATGTAATCAAGCAGTGCGCCAATAACAGCTAAAATCGGATCTTTTTCATCCAATCCAATTAGCCTCAAGGCAGATTGACCAAATTGATTAACAATCTTTTTTCTTCCTTCTTTTAGTAAAAAATACCAATCTGGAAGCTTACTAATCATAGCTTTTTCTTTATCTATGACAGAACGAAAGTTTTTTTCACTAAAGTACAAATCATCTGGAACAATAATCTCTTTGCTCTCAATTTTATATAATAGAGACTCTAAAGAAGAAAATGATTTGTCTAGATTAAGGGTTGTAACTTTAAATTCTCCAGTTGAAATGTCTGCCCAAGCACAATATATTGCCTTTCTATCATACTTAACAGCTGTGATATATGAAGAAGAAAGGCTATCTAGATAGTCTTCGTCAACAACAGTTGCAGGAGTAAAGATTTGAGTGACCTGTCTATCTGCTAGCTTCTTATTCTCATTAGGAGATAAAAACTGTTCACAAATAGCAACTTTCTTACCATATTCAAGTAGTCTTTTGAGATAGTTTTTTGCCGCATGATAAGGTATTCCACACATAGGCATACTGCCTCGATGCGTAAGGGTCAAATTTAATAATTTTGATACCTCTATTGCATCATCATTGAACATCTCATAAAAATCACCTAAACGGAAAAAGAGCACCTTATCTTGATGCTCTTTTTTTATTTCCATATATTGCTTGACCATAGGGGTCAATTCATTATTAGTTTCACTCATTATTAATAAATAGATGTAGTGATAGCAAGAACTAAGCTTACTCCACTATTTTCACCACTAGAGAAGAGTGGCCCCTTCGTCCATTTCCAACTCTCTCCAGAGAGAACAGTTGCATTCTTTACAAGATATAATCCAAGTGGGAAACCAGGAATTTCCATCTTTATGCCAAATCCTGCAGCCATGTACCAATCTAAGCCAGAGAATGAAAGATCTTCAAGCTTAGAGGTTACAGCTGTTGCAGAAGCAAAGCCTTCAAGAGAAATTACATCTTGAGCAAGTGGATAAGTAAGACTAATTTGATTATTCCATAAGAAAGACTTATCTATCTTTACAGGGAAGCCACGCGCAATGTTCATACCATCGATATAAAGCATTTCATACTTTGTAGCTCCATCCTTTGCATCATACCATTTCCAACCTTGACCATTCTTGTTCCAGAACTGAGGGAACATAAAATCTACTTCTGTAGAGAATCCGAGAATAAGATTCTTTACGCTTCCAGTATCTTTATTCTCAAAGCGATAGATTCCTCTATATAGATTAGCAGAAAGCGCAAGCTTGTTGTAATTTGATAGACCACCAAGGATACCGCCAGCATAAGTAAATGTTGAAGAAAGTACATAACCATGAGGTGTCTTATCTACATAGTTTCTGCCATCCCAAGTAAGCGAAAGATTTAGCTTATTTGAGAACTGCCACTTCTCTTGATATAACTCAATTAGCTTTTCGTATGGTGTATACTTGTTGCTATCATAGTATGCCTTATTGAGACCAATAGACAATCCACCAGAAACAGAGAGAGTTCCAGGAGTATATACCCATGAATATCCTGTATTATAACCAATAGTAAAAGCATAGTTATCGTACTTCATAAGATAGCTAGAGCTTGGTGTTGCTTGGCCTGAATTATACCACTCATAAGCACTGTTATAGCCTAATGGATAAGTCATCTCACTGTCATCTCTACCATCATAATAATCAGAGCCAGGAGCCTTCTGAAGTGTGTTGGATCTAACATTTCTGTTTACAGATAGCGAGAATGAATTAGACCATCGCTTATCACCAACCCAACCATCAGAAAGGGAGACAGAAAGAGACTGAGTAGATGGGCTTAGTTCTGTTGAAAGAACTAAGTTGCGTCCCCTACCTCCAAGGTTAGAGTTCGACAAACTTAAGAAGCCAGAAACAGGGAAGCCATCAATTTCGTTAGCACCAAATGTTGCACCGAACTGAAGTTCCATCTGATTTCCTTCTTCTACGTTAAATTCACAGATAACACCATTTTCAGTTGTGCCAGGATAAAGATTAGCTGTGATATTCTTTAATAGTGAGGTGTTGTACATATTCTGCTGAGACTGAATAAAATTAGCACGAGAGAATACATCACCAACTTTAATAGCAAGTTCACGCTCTAGTACATAAGGTTTAGTCTTTGTAAGACCATTAATTCTTATCTCTTCAACAACGGTCTGTGGGCCTTCAACGATTGAGAAAGAAACATTAACAAGATTGTCTCCCTCTTTTTCAATGTTTGGAGTTACATTTGAATACACATAACCATTGTCATAGTACTTTGTTGCAAGAGAAGTATAAATAGATTCAATTTTATCTATGTTATATAGGTCTCCAGACTTTACAGTGATAAGAGAGTTAATCTCTTCTTCAGTAAAGACTGTATTACCTTCGACAGTGATACTGTTGATATAATAAACATTGCCCTCTTCTATCTCATAGATTAGATTGAGGTAGATGGTGCTATCTGTTGTCTCCTCTTCAACAACCTCTTTTCTTACATCTTTAACTAGTGCATCAGGATAGCCCTTCGTTGCATAATACTTTACTATAGCTGTTTTATCATTAAGCGTATTTGCTTCTATGTAATTGCCTGAATTAAAGAATGACTTTTCTTTAGATTCAAGAAGAGACTTTAACTCCTTACTTGTAATAGAATTATTACCTTCAAAAAGAATTGCCCTGATCTTATATTGCTTGCCTTCATTTACTGTGTAAGCAATAGAAACAGTATTATTCTCTTCGTTTTTAGTTATTTCTCCACTACATTCTGCATCAGCATAGCCTTTTGAAATATAATGATCTTTAATTAAATCACAATTAGCCTTTAAGTTATTGCTTGAATACCAACCACCTTTAGTAAGATTTTGTGCATTTAATAGTGTCGTCTTTCCTATCTTATCATTACCAATGATAGAGACATCACTAATCATTGGATTTTCATAGACTTCAATGCTTAGTAATAGTGATGAGTCATCTCCATCAACAGGGAGAGCGTTAACAACCATGTAATCAAGCCAAGAGGAAGAATAAAAAGAAGAATCTAACTCTGAGTAGAGTTCGTCAGTAAAAGACTGGCCAATATAAGGTTGTACCAATGCTTTAACTGTACTCTCCTTAACATTTTTTAAGCCAGTTACTTCTATATTACTAATCTTTTTCCCTTCGTACCATTCACCATCAGCCAGAAGTGGAAAAAGTGTAAAAAGTGCTAATAAAATAACAAATATAGTTTTAGCTTTCTTCATTAATAACCTCAGTCTAAATCTTATCAGATAATTAATATTTGTTCTAATAATAAAACAATAAGAATAAATATAGTATTTTTGACTATGTGTTTTTTTTGTTTTTCTTTAGTAGATTCGCTTTCTTTTATACTTTTCTATTAAATTAGAATAGCGAGAAAGGATATTATCCATCAAAACTCCATCCCATGGAAGTGGAATTGTTTTGTATGCTTCATCCCCTATTCTCTTCTTCTCTTCATCAGAAAGAGCAAAGAAGCTAATTATCTTGTCAGAAAGAATATCTATATCCTCTTTTGCACTTAATCCATTTTTCATATCAACAATGACTTCAGCTGCAGCTGTATTCTCAACAACCAAGGTTGGAGTGTGTTGACTAGCAGCCTCACGTAACACAAGAGAACTCGTATCATAAATAGAAGGAAAAAAGAACAAATCACTTAAATAATACAAGCAATCAAGCTCGTCAAAGTTTTGTAAATGTCCAGTAAGATTAATCATGTCTTCTAGCCCACAACTTTTACTAAGCTTTTTGACTCCATCGACATCTGGACCTTGACCTGCAAGCACAAGTTGAAAGTTACTAAAACCTTTTTTCTTAAGGAGACCGCATGTTTCAATTAAGCACTTAAGATTCTTTTTCCAGTTAATTTGACCGACATAAAGAATCATCGGAACATTATCCTTTATGTGGTACTTTTCTTTTACTGAAGGAATAAGTGATGTATTTAAAACCCTTCTATCTGTTCCATTGGGCATTACAATAATTTCGCCTTTATACCCATATTCTCGCAGTGTCTCACCGGCACTTTGAGTTACAGCCCATACTTCATCACATTGAGAATAAAAAGAAGCAACCATTTTAGCTCCAGTTTTTGCTATTTGCTTGCTCTTTGTAACTTCTAAAATGTCATCATAAAACTTAGTATGGAAGGAACCAACGATTGGAACATGTTTTTTCTTTGCATAGCTAAGACCAATATGGCCGGCAAAAACAGGACCATGAACGTGGCATATATCCAAATCAATTTGCTTCAATCTTTGTATAAAATGTGGGTCTAAATGCTTTAGTCCTACTCTATATGGAAGTTTATGAGAAAATTTAAACGACAAATAATCAACTATTTCGTATGGATATTGGCCTCTAAAGCCAGCATCATACATAGGAGCAATAACATATACGTCATGGCCTCTTTTGGCCATTGTATCGGCATATGCCTTCATAACTCGACCTACTCCGTCATAAATAGGAATAAAAGCTTCACCAAATTGTCCAATATTCATGAGGCCTATCATAAATAATAATATGAGGAGGCACAAGACTATAAATTGAATGTTTTTGTAATGGAAAAACCGAAGGTATCGACAATAGAATAGAGCGAAAAGTAGCTTGGGCGAGTAAAGAATGTAACATTAAATGCATCGTTCGACCATTCAAGAGAGAGCTCTGTATCTAAAGCAAGATCATCACTAATTATGGTGTAGTTATTTTTGGCGTTGGAAGCTTCAAGATGAACCATGAATTGTAAGTATAAGTTTTGACTAAGGTACTTACCAACATTTAGCGTTGTTCCATTTAAGAATCTAGCCATTGGCGAGAATGTACCAATATTTGAGGAAGAAACACTACTAATAGTATCTGAAAGAATGTTGTTAATGATATTTGAATGTAGTGAGAATGAATCGACACCAAATAGATTCTTTAATGACGCAGATAGACTTGAGAGAGGATTTGATGCTGTTGTAACAATACCTAAGCGAGACAGAATATCAAAACCTTCAGTTACAATTGAGGCAACAGAACCAACAGAGACAGAGCCATAAGCCGACTGTGGGAGAATAGACTGGCCAAGTATTTCCATAATCTCGCTTAGCTCTTTAGCTGGAGAGCTTTCAAGGGTTGGAGATATGTTATTGAATGTGTTATCCTTCATAACAAGATAGATTTCAACTCTTTCTGAAGAAGAGTCGTAATCACGCAGTGTGGCTCTTAGCGAAACCTTTGGGTTAAAGGTATTTGGATCATCAAAAACAATAGAGCCACTTGTAATATAGAAGTACTTCTGGAAGTAGAATATCTCACCACCACGAATATTAATATCTCCATTAATTGACATAGTAGAGCTATCCATATATGCACTAACGTGGCTATTTTCTGCAAGGGTTATTGAGAAGATAGGGTCATCTCCTGCAGGATAAAGTATTCTATTATTACGTAAGAAATTAATTGTCATATCTACATCGGCACCACCAGTCATATTGTCATACCAAGATGGATATGGATTCATACCAACGCTTACAGTTGCATCAGAGACATAGATATCGCCTTCATTAAGCATTGTTATTTCATTAATTGTCATCTTATAGTGGCCAGTTACGTTGCCACTTATATCGATATTAGCCGCAGGTAGAGGAAGACGAACTCTAACAGCATTATTCTCATCAATATAAATATCAGCTACATAGCTTTCAATTGACAGCGTTGGCGTTAAGTTGACTTCAACTGCCATATCAATGCTCTTACGCTCTAATGTTGTTTTATCTATAACAGTAGCAGAACCGATAGATGATCTAAGCTCATTATCCCATAGAGTAAAACGTGGGTTATGAAGAATGATTGTCTGATTATCAACCCAGAAAACGTCAACAGCAAGCTCTTCTGCATTTAAGTTTCCGCTCATGCGATACTCATTACCATTCTTTTCAATAAGGGCGTCTCCATAGATTAAATCATCCCTAAATACAAGTGTTGGGTAAAGTGAGATAAGATTAATCAATCCCATATTGAAAGCATCAATATCAGCATGTATAGCTAATGATGAAGAAAAATCTATATCAAACGTAGATGTAAGGATGTTTTCTAAGTTGATATAAAGATTAGCTTTTTTGTCCTTTTTATCAACGATTCCACTTAATAGATTACCGTTTATTGATAAACCATCGTCATTAATTGAGAGAGTGAAATTCTTATCGCTTAAAACAAAAGTGCCATTATCGATATCAAGAGAAGAAAGATTAAATGTAAAGCTTGTTCCACTGCCCTTAGCTTCGATTAAAGAAACGACTGATGAGAAAAGAGAATCTTTCTTCTCTATTTCACCATTAAGAGCAAATGCTAATTCAATTGGATATGATCTATCATAGTGTTCATTTTCAATTAAACCATGGCCATTTAGAATTCCAAACTCACCCTCTTTTGCACTTAGATAAATATCATCAATGCTTAAAGAAACTCCATCTGAATTATAAAGAATATTTGTGATAGATAGTTTATCTGATGTTAGCTCTATCTTGGCATTTATCTCTCTATCGTCATTATTCCTATCACTAGATAAAACAGCTAAATCACCATAGAAAGAGAAGTCTTCAATCTTCTTTGCGCTACCGAACAGATTAAAATTAGCATACATCTTCTCTAAGCCCAAAGATGTTAAATCAACTTTCTCAGCCTTTATGATACCGACTATATCGTCTTCCTTATAGAATGAGAGAATTAAGTTACCGTCTCCACTATACTCTTTTAAGTTAAGAGCAAAGACAAGAGAAGATAGGTCGCAAGAAATAAGACCTGTATACATAACAGAGCTTTCAGATTTAACTTCAAGATTTGAGAGTGTTATTAAGTTATCATTTCCACTAAGTGCAAAGGAAATAGTAGGACTAAGTGGAAGAAGAAAGATATTTTTCACTTCAAAGTTATCGCTGCTAATATTAAATCCTTCATCAAGCAAGAATGAGAATGAAATATCTCCATTACATACAATCGAAGAATCATTAGTTGCATTTGACAAGGTATTAAGATTATCAAAACTGATTAATCCATTAATACCTTCTTTGTAATCAACATCAACAGATAGACTCTTACTCTTAATGGTTATCTCTTTATTAAGTAAATCTACAAGAAGAGAAAATGGTCTATTTCCACTCTTAGTCTCTAGCGTAGAGACTGAAGAGACAATATTTTCTTTACTAAAATCAACTTCGCCAAATAGTGATGTCTTTGTTAACTGAGGGAAATTTCCATAGAAGCTATAGTATTGATCTTCAGAAAGGTGGATAAAACCATCAAAATATGGATTATCATTACTACCCTTAACGCTAAAATCTAAATAAGGTAGCATCATGTTTATATCGTAATAACCGTCAAAACGTGCAGTAAAGAACGATGTAGAAATCTCTAAGCCTGAGATATTTACTTTATCATTTTCAACTGTTAAAAGAGCACTCGAAGAAAAAGTAGATTCAAGACCAGCAATATTAAACGATGAAAGTGACAATGAATAATCTAAAGCACCTAAGAGGCCTAGAGAAGAATCACTATTCTTAGTAAAGGCAAAATTAATGCTAGAGTTAACAAATGACTTCTCATTAAATATATTAATCTTATCCTTAGTAATAAGAGGAAGAATCTTCTCTAAAGACAATGAATTAAGATTAATACTACCCTCTAATGTTTCATCTAGAATAGATGCTGTAAGACTAGCATCTATAATCTTTCCATATTTAAGATTAAAGGTCAGACTATCTAAATTGCCATAAAGAGATAATAGCGAATTATATTTTTCTCCGTAGCCAAGATATAAGTTTACTATTTCAATCTTACTATTTTCTAATTCTTTTCCATTTAACTCTGCTTCTCCATTGAAAGAGAAAGTAATGTCGTTTAAATCTTTATTGTTAGTTTTAAGCGTGCTATCTAGAGAAAGAGTAAGTTTAGATTGATTACCTAAAGCTAATGAGCCACCTAAAGATGAAAGAGTAATACTTTTAAGTACCTTGTTTGTTGCATTTTCTAAATTAGAATAGAGAGAACCAAGGTTGAATGATATTGTCTTGTCACTTAGTGCCATATTTGCATTTAAGCCAATTCCATCTAAGCTGAAGGAAGAAACCGAATAATTAAGCTTATTTACGCTTAGCGCTATATCATTAAAAGATAGACAGTTTCCACTTATGCTATCTAATGCAAAGTTAGAACCATTATAAGTACCATTAAGATTATTTAGAGTAAAATCTATAACACTTTTATTGACTAACGCTTCAAATTTTTTTGCTTTAAAATCTACGCCAAAGAATAGTCCTTTAACATCATCTATGTTTAGTTTTGCAACTACATTTTCTAGAGATATTTCATCTAGATTAAGCGTTGATGAGAGATCTATCTTTGATAGCGTAATGTAATCATCTCCATTTCTAATATTAATAGAGCCTATATCAACATTAAAAAACAAATCATTTTTCAAAGAAAATGAGATGTCTGTATTTAAAACAGATCCTTCATAGCCACTAAGTTTTGAATAAATTAAAGGAGAAGTTATTTCTCCAATAAAAGTATCATCACTTCCTATATATGAAAAATATAGGCTTGAATTATATACCTCAGCATACTCACTCTTTATTGCAGTATTATCAAAAGAAAGAGTAAGAGTATGATTAGATAGAAACTCCGATAGCGTACCTAGAATAGATAGATTATCTCCACTAGAAGAATTAGCTTCTTCAGTTTGCTTAAATAATGTTTCTGGAATAGAGATTGTTCCGCCATTAAAATTGACTTCAGCGTTACCTTCTAGACCTAAAATGTATTTTGCTATATCAAACAAACCTAGCTTTACTTCTACTTTATCAAAAGAAAGAATCTCTTCTTTATCATAGTAGAGAGAAAATCCTCTAATCATGACTCTATCTCTAAAGTTTCTTTCCATTGCATCAAATTCAAAAGAAAGATTTGAATCAACAGAGGAAACAGTAGAAAGAATCTTATCTGTAACAAGAAGTGTTGGAGATGTTAAGTTCAAACTTAGAATAATTAAGAATGAAAAGACAAAGAAAAGAAGAGCAACTAAAAGTGAGATAAAAATAGTTTTTGCATTACAATGATACTTCATTCTATCTTTCCTTTGTTTCCTTCTTTAGATATTATCAGTTTATATTTATATAAGTGAAAGGACAATTATGAAGAATAGAGGAAAATTAATTGTTTTCGAAGGTTTGGATGGTGCTGGAACAACCACACAGATGAAAGTACTTGGAGAAAAGCTAAGTGAAAATGGTAGAAATGCTTTTGTTACTCATGAGCCAACAGACAATCCTATCGGAAAACTTGTCCGCCAAGCGCTACAGAAAAAAATTCAAGTTCCATCTAATTCTCTTGCCCTTCTCTATGCTGCAGATAGAGACGATCATCTATATAACAAAGAATATGGTCTAGTAAAAAAGCTAGAGAGTGGCATCGATGTCATAACTGATAGATACTTCTATTCCTCTATTGCTTATCAATCAGTTGAATGTTCTGAATCCTTTATTAGAACAATTAACGCTTCTTTTCCGAGTCCAGATATTCTAATTTTTGTCGATACTCCTGTTGATGAATGCCTTAAAAGAATAGATAAAAGAGGCGAAGAAAAAGAACTATTTGAAAAAGAAACATACTTAACAAAAGTAAGAGAGAAGTATTTAGAACTTCTCTCTACTCTGCCACAATCTGTTTCTCTTATAAAAATAGATGGAATGCAGTCTATTGATCAAATTAGTAAAGAAATAACAGAAAAAGTTATCGCTCTTATTGACGAATAAACATTGCGTCTCCATAGCTAAAGAAGTGATACTTCTCTTCGACAGCATGTTTATACGCTCTCATAATATTATCTTTACCAGCTAAAGCACTAACTAACATAACAAGTGTTGATTCTGGAGTATGAAAGTTAGTTAGAAGAGAATCAACAAACTTAAACTTATAGCCAGGATAAATGAAGATGCTAGTCTTTCCTTTCAAGGCAACTAGTTCTCCACTTTCATTACTTGCACTCTCAAGAGTTCTTATTGACGTAGTTCCTACGCTTACAATTTCCTTGCCCTCTTTCTTAGCTTTATTGAGTTTTTCTGCTACTTCTTGGGTTATTTCATAGCTTTCTGTATGCATATGATGGTCTTCAATTTTATCGGATCTAACTGGCAAGAAAGTACCTGCACCAACATGAAGTGTAACCTCTAGAATCTCAATATTTCTACTCTTAATTTCAGCTAAAAGTTCAGGCGTAAAGTGTAAGCCTGCAGTAGGAGCTGCAACACTTCCTTCATTTTTTGCATATACAGTTTGGTATCTGGATTCATCCAAAAAGTTATCTTCTCTTTTAATGTATGGAGGAAGAGGAACATGACCACACTTAAGAAAGAAGTCCTCTTCTATTGGAGAAGAGAACAAAACATCTCTTGTTCCATCTTCATTTTCACCACTAATTGTTGCTCTCACATATTCCTCTCCAGTGAGAGTATTAAAGATAAACTCTTTTCCTTTCTTCTGTCTTTTAGCTTTACTAACGATACTCTTCCAACTTCCGTCCTCATTCTCACCTAAGAACAAAAATTCAACAACTCCATCACTATTAGAACTATTGCCATATACACGTGCCTTTCTAACTTTAGAATTGTTAACAACAAGAACTGAATTGGGATGCAAAAGAGATGGAAAATCAGCCATCATATAATCTTTATATTCACCGCTTTTTTTATCAAGTAAAAGTAATCTATCCTCACCTCTTTTTGCTGAAGGTTCTTGCGCAATTAAAGATTGAGGAAGATCAAAGTAAAAATCCTTGGTTAACATACATATCTCCAATATTTAAAACTTCGTAGGCCTTTTGTGTTAGACACCTACCTCGTGTTGTTCTTTTTAAATAGCCTTGTCTCATTAGGTATGGTTCATAATAAACTTCGATAGTATCTGAAGAATCATTTAAGGATGCAGCAAGAGCTTCAAGCCCAACTGGTCCTCCATTATAAACTTGAGCAATAATTCTTAAAATGTCTCTATCGGTTTTATCTAGTCCATATTTATCAATACCTAGCTTATCTAAGCCAAGCTGAGTCATCTCACGTGTTATCTTTCCATTACCTTTTACATCAGCTATATCACGAATACGGCGTAGTATTCTATTTGCAATTCTAGGTGTACCTCTTGAACATAGAGCTATATCCATAACAGCGTCATCGGTAATGGAACAATTAAGAATTTGAGCTGAACGCCTTATTATTAAAGCGAGTTCTTCTGGTGGATACAAATCAATTTTAATTGGAATTCCAAATCTATTCTCTAGTGGTTTAGATACTGCACCTGTACGTGTTGTTGCACCAATTAGAGTAAACGGCTCCAAATCGACTTTAATTGTTCTCGCAGATGGCCCCTGACCAATAACCCAATCTATCTTGTAATCCTCCATAGCAACATACAAGGTCTCTTCCATGCTCTTCTTTAAACCATGAATTTCATCAATAAAGAGAATGCTTCCAGCTGTAAGGTTAGTTAAAATACCAACAAGATCTCTTGGCTTATCTAAAGCAGTTGCACTAGTAAGCTTGATATCTGCACCCATTTCATTCGCAATAATAGAAGCAAGAGTTGTCTTACCTAATCCTGGAGGGCCTTGCAAGAAAATATGATCTAAGGCCTCGCCTCTTTTCTTTGCAGCATCGATATATATCTTAAGATTTTCCTTTAATTCTTTTTGTCCTTGGAAGTCTGAAAGATACTTAGGTCTAAGAATGTTTTCCTGAGCTTCTTCTCTTTCGATACTCTCTGGCTTAACTGTTCTCTCTTCAATATCGCTATAGTTTTCGTCAAATAGATTCTCTTTAATCAATTGAGCCTCCTAAGGACAGTAGTAAATATCTTCTTTTCAATCTCTCTATCAGAAAGAGAAGAATATAGTCCATTTGATTCTTCAAGAGTAATATCGATAGCTTTAATAACGCTCTTTCTGTCATATCCCATATCTGTAAAGGAAGCAATGAAGTCAGAGAAACGCTTCTGAGTAGAACCCTCAGACTTGTCATCTTTTGCAATCTCTTCCTCTTCAAAAACAAGGACATTTCTAAGTTGAAGAATTAGCTTTTGAGCTGTTTTGCTTCCTAGTCCTGGGACCTTGCTTAGTCTCTTAACGTCTTGCCTGTCTAGTGCTAAAACTAATTCATCAACAGTAATTCCACTTAAAATCTTTAATGCACCACGTGCAGCAATTCCAGGAACTGTCTGCAATTCATTAAAGCAAAACCTCTCCTTTTCATCATAAAAGCCAAAAAGAGTCATACTATCTTCTCTATGCTGAAGCACAGTTAATACTCTAACTTTTGTCTTTTCTTCAGCACTTAGTGCCATAAAAGAATTAGCACTATTAAGAGATATTTCAATGAAGTATTCTACTCCAGAATCTGTTAATACAGTTATAGATTGGTCTTTTATTTCAACAACACGACCACGAATTGCATTTATCATAATTATAGAATAGTCCAAAAAAAGAGAAATAAATACTATTCAAAATAAAATTCCACTCTTTTCAGGAGTGGAATTAAAGAACCAATTATTTTTACTTTTCAGAAGTAACTAGATTATTTAATGTAGTCTTTACACTTGGTGCAGAGTATGCTTCTCCGTTAATTTTAAACTCATAAATTTTTAGATAGGTAATTAAATCCGATAGTGATTTTATTTGATTCTGATTTGCATTTAAAGCCACATCTAAAGAAAGAATTTCATTACCATCAATTTTTTCTCTTAACTTTAACTCAATATTACATGCAGTTATGAAAGGTGTTTGTTCACTATCAATTTTCACTGTTAAATCAAGTTTTGTACTTAAATTAACTTTTATAGTTCCTACCTGAAGATCAAGTTTTTTAATGTTTAAATGTAGATTTCCCTCAGGCAATATCTCAGCATCCTCACCTTTCACAACTTGAACAAGTTTAAAATCACTAAAATCTATAGAAGCATCGATGTTGAAAGAATAATCATTTATTTTTTTCTTACTTGTGTTTATTCCACCTTTAATTTCAATTTTCTTATTTACAACGTTAATTGATAAATTGTCAAAAATAAAAACTATAGAAGGTGTTTCTGACTCATCTAAATAAATATTAAGTGCTCCAATGATTTTTACACTTGGTTTACACATTGAACAAATATAACCAATGATTTCAGAGAAAGATAATTCACTATCATTTAAATGATATGAAGCAAACATATTTAATTCTTGACCTAATGCACAACTTTTATCAAAAGTCTCATAATCACTACCATAAGAAGGATTATCTAAAGTTGAGTATTTGATAACTAAACTATCTATTTTTCCGTTTTCACTGTTCTTTTCAGAAACAGCTTCTATTGTAAGCCACTTATAAACAAGAGGTTTAGATTCAACAGGTTTTAAACCATCTTTTTCTGCTTTTTCATAATCTTCTATTGTAACAAGTTGGAGTCCGTTAGGGAAGTTAATCTGAATATCACCCTTGATCTTACTAAAATCATCAAATTCATGTACAACAGGTCCCATAGCATCATTAGTAGTCGAATAAACACTAACTAGAGTTTCAGGATTAAGGTCTTTTCCTTCTGCTTCTGTTCTTGGAGCTTCAGGAGTTTTATTTACTTCACAAGAAATAAATAAAGAAAAAGCCATTAATATAACCATTAATGAAATAATAATTCTCTTCATATATTACCTATTTTTTATTAAATATTTACTTAAATATTACCACTATGTAAAAGAATTTCAAGAGAATTTAACAAAAATGTGCTAAGAAAGTTCTTAGCACAACGGGGAAACAGTTAATAATAATTTATAGAGTGATTGAGATTAAGAATAACCTGAATCATTTAGTAAAGAAATACTAAATAAAAATTTTACAATTGTCAACATTAATAGACGATTTTAAGAGCATTATGAGTAACATGGCAAATGCAATCTGCTAAGGCATCGGCAGCATGATCTGGCTTCGGAATTTCTTTAAGCTTTAGTATTCTCTTTACCATATCTTGTACTTGGCTCTTTTCTGCATTACCTACCCCAACAACGCCAAGCTTTATTTCCTTTGGAGAATATAGGTAGGTTCTTATGTTCATTGAAGAGAATTTATAAATAACAGCGCCAATAACTTTAGCAACTGGAATAGCTGAAGAGATATTCTTAGTAAAAAATATATCTTCCATACTAACGCAATCAATAGCATATTTAGTTGCTACGTATGAAAGATCTTCAGCAATTGTATAGATACGTTTTTGAATTAAATCCTTACTTGATGTTTCAATAACACCATAAGAAATAGGCCGGTATGTCCTTCCATCATATGAAACGACACCCCAGCCTGTACTAGCTAATCCTGGATCAACTCCAAGTATATTCAAGTCTTAGTCCTCTGCTTCAAAATCATCTGGAAGTTCGAGGTTAGTAGAAACCTGCTGAACATCATCAAGTTCTTCTAAGCGCTCAACAATTCTCAAGACCTTGTTAGCTTTTTCGTTATCGAGAGTTACAGTCTGATCAGCAATCTTCTGAATATCTGCGCTCTCCTGCTCAAAACCATCAGCCTGCATAGCTTCAAGAACAGATGCAAAATCTGCAGGAGTTGTTGTAACTTCAATAACATCGTCAGTTGTAGAAACATCTTCAGCACCATTTTCAAGAGCAACCTCGAAAATCTGATCTTCAGTATATTTCTCAGTAGAATATGTGATGATACCCTTAGTCTGGAACATGTAAGAAACACAACCAGTAGCACCAAGAGATCCTCCAAGCTTTGTTAATGTTGATCTTACATCACTAGCTGTTCTGTTCTTGTTATCTGTAAGAGTATCAACAATAATAGCAACTCCACCAGGAGCATATCCTTCATATGTTAATTCGTAGAAAGTAGAAGCTCCAAGCTCTCCACTTCCCTTTTTGATGGCTCTTTCGATGTTATCCTTAGGCATGTTTTCAGCTCTTGCCTTAAGAATAGCAGTTCTTAGTCTTGCGTTAGATTCTGGATCAGGACCACCCATCTTTGCACATACTGTGATTTCCTTGATGAGCTTTGTAAAAGCCTGTCCGCGCTTAGCGTCTGCAATACCCTTTTTGTGTTTAATAGTTGCCCATTTACTGTGGCCAGACATATAAATACCTCGATATCAATTTGGATTACCCTATGAAATTATCACAACGGATATTTTACAGTCAATAGAATTAAATGTATTTTTCAACTAATTGCTTAGATAGATAGAGATAAAGTAAGAATAATTGAATCGTTCATCATCATTCCTTCTTCAGTTAGCACAAAGCTATCCTCATCATCTATATACCACGAAGAATCTAGCATATTTATATTTTTTAAATATAAAGAATCAAAAGAACGACTAAATCTTCTTTCGTACTCTTTTTTATTTATTCCATATTTTGTGCGTAGTGCTGTTAGAAGAAAGCTCTCTTCACACTCTTCTCGACTAAGTCTTTCGCAATCAAAAGAAGGAGAAGAAATAAACTCTTCTAAGCTTTCTTTATTTCTCATTGTAACGCCGTCACTGTAGCCTAAAAAACTCTCTGCAGATGGTCCTAGCCCAATGTATTGAGAAAGACTCCAATAGGCCTTATTGTGCAAACATTCATTTCCATTGCGTGCAAAAGAAGATATCTCATAGTGGTCATATCCCAATTCCTTTAATCTCTGCCAGCCACTTAAAAGGAAAAGCCTATCTTTTTCTTCATCAAGTGGCGCCATTCTTTTTATTAGAGGAGTGTTCTCCTCAAAAGTTAACGAGTAAAAGGAAATATGACTAGGATTATAAGATGTAACTATATCAATATCTCTAATTGAATCAGCTATCTCAGTTGTCGGAACAGATGTAATTAAATCAACATTCCAAATAAAAGGAGAAGAAGACAAATACTCTAGAGCTTTATAGTTATCTTTTACTCTTGTTCTTCGATTTAGAAGAGAAAGAGTATCATCACTCATAGATTGTAGTCCTGTAGAAATTCTTGTAACTAATGGATAAAGAGGAGAGAGAGAAGAATCAATATCTTCTGGATTTATTTCAATTGTTGTCTCTTTTGCTCTTCCATATGTGTACGCAATATTCAAGAGTTCAACGATTCTCTCTTTTCCAAGTAGTATTGGATTACCTCCGCCTAGATAGACTGTTTCAAATGGCTTATTAACTTCAGAGACTATTTTTTCTAATTCTAATTTTAAATTTCTGTAATACCTATCGCAAACTTCAGAATTAAATACAGAAGAATAGAAAGCACAATAGTCACACCTTTTATGGCAAAAAGGTACGTGAATATATAGCGATAGCGGGCGCTCTGGTATATAAGAGTCAATCATTTGTCAAAACTTTGATTCTATTAAGAGGCCAGAATCGAGCAATAACTGAACCATTAACCTTCTTTTCGCTTACAGGACCGAAATAGCGTCCATCTTGGCTATTATCACGATTATCGCCAAGAGGAAGCACTGAGAACTCAGGAACATAGATACCTGCCCTGTACTTTGCGTTGCTACTTCGCTTTGTCATATCCTCTGGATTAATAAATGAGTCTTCCTCGGTATATGCACGATTAAACTCATAAAGATCAAATTTATAATCCCACTCACTATTAGCCATTGGCCTATACTCTTCAACAAGGTATTGAGGATAACTTAGCCCATTTTTTGCGTAGCATTCAATTTTAGATATAGCTTTTAGCGCTGGATAGAGCGTTTCATCTACACTTCTGTTTGGCGCAAGAGAAAGGTTATTATTAGTTCTAAATGATTCTTCTTCTTCGTATTCACCACTTCCTGCAACTTTTATTAGGACATTACCATCTTTAAAATAGACTCTGTCACCACTTAAAGCTGCAGCTCTCTTAACAAATAAACGCTCGCGTGCATTTCCGTCGCTATCTTTATCGATATTCACAAGAGAAAGTGTTCCCATATAAATAGCTTGAGATAGGATATCGAAAAAAGGACCTCTAGATTCGTACTCAGGGTTATAGAATGTGATGATATCATCTCTTTGAACTCTTCTATTTGTTTCAAAGATCTTTGGTCCTCCAGGATATACTTCAACACCATAGCTTGTTTTCGAAACAACTACCCTATCACCTACAAGAAGAGTACTTACCATTGAAGGTGATGGAATTACAAAGAGTTGAAATAAAAATTGGTTGATAATTATTACCCAAAAAACACCAAAGACAAGTGCATCTAGCCATTCTAGAGCTTCTGAAAGCACAGTTCTTTTTTTGTTTTTGTTATATTCTTTTTTTGCTTTTTTCTTTGTCAGTCTTTTTTCAGTAGATTCTTCTACCCAAGTAAGGAATTTTTCCATAGAGACAAATTAACCCACTTGACCACAATTGACAAGAGAAGAGTTGATGTTTACCTTATTTCTATGTTCAAAAAACCTGTTCTTCCAGAAGTGGAAAGAGTTAAATTAAAGCCTTACAAAGGTATAAGACCTGCTTATTATATTCTTTTTACATATTTTATTATTGCACTTATTCTCTTCTTTATTCTTTGCCTTCTACCTGGAGTAGTAAGTAATAAAGCATATATCTCATTCTCTTCAGATCTCCCACTTTACGGAGTATATGAAGATGGAATCTATTTAGGAAACGGTCACGATAGTGTTTTCGAGACAACAAGTGGTAATCATAGCTATACATTCACACTAGAAGGAATTGAAATTGGAAAAGAAGAAGTAAAGATTCCGCGTCATTATTTCTTTACACTTTTTGCCCATAAAAAGGCTGTAATTAGTCCTACATTTACATATACAGATGAGCTAGAGAATAAAGTCACAAAAGCTTTCTTAAAAGATGTTGCTTTGTACTCAGCTATAACTGATTATTCTTCCTCATACCCTTTTCCTCCACTATTCTCTTCTTACGCTAAAGAAGTAATAGCCTTTAAAGAAAAAGATATCAGCCAAGAGCTACTATATGGAGCACTTCATATTACAAGCAAATATATGTATTCTGATTACCTCTTAGCTCTTTCCTACTTAGAAAATAGTTCTGTTAGTTTTGAATCCAAAGAGTTAAATATAATTAATAGTTTTCTCGATAATCTATATGGTAAAGATGCTGTTGAAACACTTAAAAAGATTGACGAGACAACAGAGATTAAAGTTAGCAAACTAAGGGATGGTTTCTATCGCTATAATGAAGGTGTTGTTACACTTGGAGAAGAGACACTATCTTCATATCCTGAAATAAATAAAGCTCCAGTTACTTTGTCTTTTTCTTCTTTTGATATGAGTGGCAATTTAATTACAGAAAATGAATATGCCACCTTTGTAGAAGAGAATTCTAAATGGTCTTTAGATAACAAAGAAGAGCTTATCAAAGAGGGACTTGTAGATTCAAATTATCTTAGTGGCATTTCTCTTTCTACAAGGTCGATGAGGCCAATAAGAAGTATTAGTTACTATGCGGCGCTTGAATATTGCAAATGGAAAAGCGAAAAAGATGGAGTAAAATATAGCTTGCCAACACTAGAAGAATGGACAGTTGCTTGTCTTTCTGCTAAAGACAAAAAATATGTAACAAGTCTAGTCTATGTTGAAAACAACTCATCAACTCCAACTGGTTTACTTGGACAGCTTTGGGAGTACACATCTACTTCTTATATTCCACTCTCTAGGCTTATTGACCAAGAAAAAGTTAAGAGTCTCTCACAAATATATAATTATGATGATATAATAGTTATGGGTGGTTCATATGCTCAGAGTGACATAACTTCTTCAGATATAGGAGTTATGGACAAAGCAAGTTGTTCTGAGTTTTGTGGTTTTAGGTTAGTTAAACATGAGTGAAGAAAATGGAAAAATAAAGCTTATTCAGAAGAATAAGAAAGCATATTTTAATTATGAAATAATTGAAGAGCTAGAGTGTGGAATGGCACTAGTTGGCACTGAAGTAAAATCTATCAGAGAGGGAAAATGTTCCTTTTCTGATAGCTATGTTATTTGCAAAAACAACACTCTTACTCTTATTGGTTTTCTTATTCAACCATACACTCATGGTAATATTTTTAACCACCAAACAGACAGAAAGAGAACCCTTCTTGCCCATAGGCAGGAGATAAAGAAGTTCCAAAGAAAGGTTAATGAGCGTGGTTTTACAATCGTTCCCTTAGAGATTTACATAAAAGGCAATCTCGTCAAAATGAAGATTGCCCTTGCACGTGGTAAAAATGTGCATGATAAGAAGGAAGCTATAAAAGAGCGTGATGCACGCATTGATCAGAGACGACAACTTAGAGATATAAACAGTTATTAATAATAGTTGTTTCTTATGTTGTAGATAAAAAATGAGATTTTTGCGCCCATCTCTTTGGCATCTATTGCGTCTTTCTGCCCTATCCAATCAATTATTAAACTCGATACTCCTCCTACAATAAAAACAAAGAAATCATCTTCTGTAATTATTGGTGAAGTTATACTTGTATTATGAAGACTGCCCTTTAGGCATAGTTTAATAATTGTATTAAGGAATGTGATCCCTGTTTTATCAGAAAAAAGAAGAGCAAAAAATTCTCTATTAACGGAAATTGATTGTAAGAAATAAGTAATAACTTTTTGTGTTGTTTCTCCGCTTTCTCTCATTTCTTCAATATCTGAAAGGAAATGGCTTAAGTAATCTGCTTTTACTTCGTCAAATATATCTTGGATAGTTGAATAATGAGAATAGAAAGTATTTCTATTTACTTCAGCTTTTGTACATACTTCAGAAATACTTAATTCATCAATTCCTTTTGTTTTAAGGAGTTCAACTACAGCTCTATGTAGTTTATTTTTAGTCTTAATTACTCTAACATCTTGGCGCCTAGCCATAATAAATCCCCCACACTAAAAAAGTAATTTAGATCCCCTGTTGTTATGTTACTTATTTTAGTGTGGAATAATTCAGTAGTAAAGAAAAAAATATTTGTAACTATTCAGTCGCATAAACTTTGAAATCTTTTTGTTTGAAGTTTTGAAAGT
>SAMEA104315422__coassemble_190_pt1 | contig 37306 bp, 37 predicted proteins | sample SAMEA104315422__metabat2_low_PE_015 | metagenome-assembled genome bin SAMEA104315422 (sample SAMEA104315422) | gut metagenome | biome: Monkey gut; feature: monkey-associated habitat; material: faeces | place: China | collected 2013
AATAGTGTTTTACTTAGGTTTTCTATAGTTCAATGGATTGGGGAAGTTTTATTTATTTCTATACTTTTTCCTTCATACTGAACTCTAAGGAGAAATTATGAAAAAACTATTAGCTATTTGTCTCGTTTTAGTTTTAGCGTCAACCCTTTTATTCGCTCAGGGTGGCAAAGAAACAAAAGCAAATGAAATTAAGGTTGCTTTGATCGTATCAAGCACAATCGACGACAAGGGTTGGTGCCAGGCTATGCATGATGGTATTACAGAAGCTATGGCAGAGATGCCTGGAAAGATTGCTGAATATAAAGCTGTTGAGAATACTCAGCCAGCTGATACTATGACAGCAATCAGAACATATGTTAACAGCGGCTTTAACATCATCATCGTTCACGGTTCTCAGTTTAGAGCACAGGTTGAAGATGCTGCTGCAGAGTTCCCAGAAGTAATGTTCGCTTTCGGAACAACAAGTGATGTTATCGCTCCAAACGTTTTCTCTTATATGCCACAGTCTGAAGAGACAGGATACCTCTCAGGTATCGTTGCTGGTCTTACAACTAAGGTTAATCAGGTTGCTCTCGTTGGACCTATTGATGGTGGAGATGCAGCAAGATATAACAGAGGCTTCGTTCTTGGCGTACAGGCGTCAAACCCTAAGGCAAAGATTCGTGTAACACATATTGGTAACTTCAATGATACAGTTAAGTCTGGGGAAGCAGCTCAGGCATTCATCCAGGGTGGAGCTGACGTCTTAACAGGTTCTTCTCAGCAGGCTCTCGGTGCTCTTAGAGCAGTTGCAGACTATCCAGATAAGGATATCTGGTGGGTTGGACAAGATATCGCACAGATCGATATTCCAGAAGGCTATAAGTGTATCGCTGCTTCTGCTTACAACTATAAGGCAGTTGTTGTTGGCCTCGTTGAAAAGTTTGAAGAAGGAAAACTTGGTGGCGAATGCTTACCAATGAACTTCAACAATGGCGGATTCATTTGGAAGTGGAATGAAGCAAAGTGTGCAGATAAGATTACTCCAGAAATCAGAACAGCTGTTGAGAATCAGATTAAGCTCTTTACTGAGACTCCAAATATCCTTTCATCTTGGGCAAGCGTAGATTACTCTACTCTTTAATTACTACTATTTACGATAAAGCCGGCCCGTCTATGGCCGGCTATTTATAAAAAAATGTCGCAAACAAAAGAAATATTCGATTTAAAACTTGAACATATAACAAAGAGATTCCCCGGCGTCTTAGCTTGTGATGACATATCACTACATATTGGCAAGCATGAAATACTAGCGCTTGTAGGTGAAAACGGCGCAGGAAAAACCACACTGATGAACATCATTATGGGCCTATACACCCCAGATGAAGGATCTATATTTGTTAACGGAGAAAAAGTTAACTTTAAATCTCCTAATGATGCATTCAGTTACGGTATTGGAATGGTCCATCAGCAATATATGCTAGTACCTAATATGACAGTACTAGAGAACATCGCGCTTGGCATGAAAGAGACTTGGGGGCTTATCGTCAACCTTAAGGCTGTCAGAGAACGTATTACTGAAGTATCAAATCACTACGGCTTGAAAGTTGATCCTGATGCATATATATGGCAACTATCTGTTGGAGAACAACAGAGAGTAGAGCTTGTTAAGACACTATGTCTTGGTGCACGCTTTCTTATTCTCGATGAGCCAACATCAGCTCTTACTCCACAGGAAACAGACGATTTAATCGCTCTACTTAAAAAGATGAGCTCAGAGCTTTCAATTATCTTCATAAGCCATAAACTTAATGAAGTTAAAGCTCTTTCAGATAAAGTCTCTATCTTGAGACATGGAAAAGTCGTATTTAATGGAAAAACAGAGGACTTTACTCCTCATGAAATAGCTGCATTAATGACTGGACACGAGGTAGAAATAACAGAAAACCTCTCATCTCCTTCTAATGGTAAAGATGCTCTTGTGATTAAAGATTTGTTTGTTAAATCAGATAGAGGCTTTAATGCGCTTGATGGCTTCTCTCTAACTGTGAAAGAAGGTGAAATAGTCGGACTCGCAGGGGTTTCTGGTAATGGACAGAGAGAACTCGCTGAAGCCATCAATGGTATAAGGAAGTGTGATAGTGGCTCAATCCTTTTCTATGGTGAAGAGATATCTAATCTATCTGTAAGAGAAGTAATCAAAAAAGGCATGGGCTATATTCCTGAAGAGAGAAACACCGAAGGCATTGTTCCTTCAATGTCTATCAAGGAAAATATAATTCTTAAAGATAGTGATGACACATTCTCATCTCATCATTTCTTAAAAGAAAAGATGATTGATGAATATGCAGAGAAACTAAGAGTTGATTTCGATATTCGCTCTCCTAACATAGAAACTCCTGCAGGCTCTCTATCTGGAGGCAATATTCAAAAGGTAATTCTTAGCAGGGAAATAACTAGAAAGCCTAAATTCCTTGTCTGCGTCTACCCTATTCGAGGACTCGATATGGGAGCTGCAGAGTTTATCCATAAGGAACTTCTTTCCCTTAGAGAAAAAGGCATTGGAATACTCCTCATAAGCGAAGAGCTTGAAGAAATAATGAATCTAAGCGATAGAATTGCCGTTATTTTTAAAGGCCAAAACAAAAAGGTTCTTCTAAGAGATGAAGCTACAACAGAAAAGCTTGGCATCTTGATGGCAGGAGTTGAAAATGAATAAGAATTACAAAATTTTCTATAAGATATCTGTAATAGTCTGTGCTGTTATTATCGCACTAGCTATTGGAGCAATAATTATTCTTGCAACTGGAGAAAGCGTCTTTAAAACATATGGAATAATTATTTCAATGCCATTTAAAAACTTTAGAAGCTTTACTGAAGTACTTGTAAGAATGATTCCTTTAACAATCATTGCTCTTGGTATTTGTGTTTCATCTCGTAGTGGAATAAACAATATTGGAGCTGAAGGTCAGATGGCAATGGGAATAATAGCTGCAACTGCCGCTTCTTTTGCTTTTGCCTCTTCCCCTCGTTTTCTAGCAATTCCTCTATGTATACTATTCGCAGCACTTGCTGGTGGATTATATGGTTTTATTCCAGGATTCTTGAAGGCTAAATTTGATGTAAGCGAGCTTCTTTCAACAGTTATGCTTAACTATGCAGCTGTCCAATTCTATGCCTTTATGATTAGAATTCCTCTCTTAGATCCAAATGAAAAGACAGGAACCCCAATGAGTGCAAGAATCCCTAACTCTGCTGTATTGAAGAAGCTATTTAAGGGTACAGCTGTCCACCAAGGAATATTTTTAGCGCTTATTCTTGCAGTTGTTATTTATATTCTGCTTTGGAAGACAAGTTATGGCTACAAGATGAGAGCATCTGGTGCCTCTCAACGTGCTGCACGCTATGGTGGCATTAACGTAAAGCTCTATTTGATTATTTCTATGGTTATTTCTGGCGCATGTGCTGGTATGGCAGGTGCAGTTGAACTTATGGGTAACCAAGGAAGAGCTATGGAAGGTATTACAGGAGGCTATGGATTCTCAGGCATCGTAGTTGCCCTATTTGGATGTTTGCATCCAGCTGGAATTATACCTGCTGCATTCTTCTTTGGCATTTTGCTCTACGCCCAAGTTAACCTTCAAATATTAACAAATGTTCCACCAAACCTAGTTGAAGCATTACAAGGCTTAATCATTCTCATCATCGTTGCTGTTCAAATGGTTCTTTCTAACCCATATATGGAAGAAAGATTTAGAAGAAGATTCTTCAGTAAAAAGGAGGCATAAAATGGATTTATTAATAAATACACTAACACTGACAATTCGCTTCGCAGTTGCCCTAATGATTGCCTCGATGGGAGAGATGTTTAATCAGAAAGCTGGTATCTTCAACCTTGGGTGTGAAGGTATTATGACAATGGGAGCATTCTTAGGCCTCTTAGTTCCATATACTTACGGTGGAGCTGAAGCTGTTCCTTTCTTTGTGAACTTTATGGGTCTTGTAGCAGGAGCTCTTGCTGGAGCCTTACTAGGTTTAATCTTTGGTGTTATTGTTATTACCTTCCGTGCACCTCAAGGAATTGCAGGTATCGGCATGCAAATGTTTGGAGTAGGATTAGCAGGCACATTCTTCCGCTCTTATATCGGTGGTTCTCAATCTATTACAGGTATTACAGCCTACCCTATTCCTCTTTTATCAAAGATTCCAGTACTAGGTACAATTCTTTTTACACATAACCCAATAATCTATTTCTGTTATGCATTAATTCCACTTGCATGGTTTGTAATCTACAAAACACCATGGGGATTAAAGATCAGGGCTTGTGGAACACACCCACGTGCAGCAGATAGCTTAGGTATAAATGTAAATAAAGTACGCTATGAATCTCTTGCACTAGGAGGCGCGATGGCAGGCTTTGCAGGAGCATTCCTAACTCTATGTCAAGCAAAGATGTTCACAGCAGACATCATAAATGGTAGAGGCTTTATAGCAGTCGCCCTTGTTTACTTTGGCCAATGGCATCCTGTTAAGATATTCTTGGGCGCATTGTTATTCACATTTGCACAAGTCTTACAGACACAGGTACAGATTTTTATTCCATCATTCCCTTACTATGAATTCTTAACAATGCTTCCATACATCTTAGTAATTGTAGTTCTAGCATTTAATAGAAAATCTAATAAGCTTGGGCCGACAGCTCTGGGTAAACCATTTAATAGAGAAATGCGAGTGTGACAAGCGCCTTTCTTCTCTTTCTCCTCTGAAAAATGAGGAGATTTTTTATTTCTTTAACCTAGCTTCTCTCTAAATCTTTTTTCTAGATACTTTAAATTTCAAATTTTCTCTTGATTAACAACATAATATTTTATATAGTTAGTTTAGACTAACTCATAGGTAATAAGGCTCTTCACTTTTTGTGTTTTCCTCTTACAGTCCTAGTCGATAGAGCCGAATTACCTTAGTTAGTAATGAGGGCTTATGACACTTTCGAGGCTATTAGTAATCCATTCTTCACCAACGCTCATGAACATAAAGTGTTCATCTCTTATCTGTCTTAAGTCACTAACGAGTGTAGATAAAGAGGAGATAAAAAAACTAAAAGAAAAGGGACTTTCTTTTCTTTTTATGAAGAATAAAATGGGATGTCCCCTCCTCTTTGTCTATAGGAAAATTGCACTTTCTAAACTTTTGAGAGAAAAAGACAGAGCATCAGTTTTAACTAAGTTTGGTTATAATCCTAACAACATCGATTCATCACTTTCAAAATTAAAGAAGAGATTAGAAGAAAATAAAGATTTTCCACATGAGATTGGACTCTTTTTGGGCTATCCAACAGACGATGTTGTTAGTTTTATAGAAAATAAAGGTCAAAACTACCTCTATTCGGGACATTGGAAAGTTTATCACAACGAAGAAAAAGCAAAGAAAACATTTAATGAATATGACATGTGTAGAGATTGCTTACTCTCTTCTTATAACAACGGTATATCAATTGAACGACTCTGTGTTTGAGTCGAAGGAGAAACTATGAAAAAAGTTGCTATTGTCTACTATTCAGGGACAGGGAACACACAGGAAATGGCTTCAACCATTTTAGATGAACTTTCAGGAAAAGCAGAAGCTACTCTAATTGAGTGCTCTTCTTTCTCTCCTGATGATATTGAAAAATATGACGCTTTTGCTTTTGGATGCCCTGCTATGGGAAACGAAGTATTAGAAGAGGACTCTTTCGAGCCTATGTTTAGCTCTATCGAGGATAAACTCATTAATAAAGATGTAATTCTTTTTGGATCCTATGGTTGGGGAGATGGCGAATGGATGAGAAATTGGGAAGGAAGAGTTATAAGTGACAAAGCTAATTTAAAAGCCGAACCAGTTATTGCTTTAGAAGCTCCTGACGATGAGGCAAAAGAAAAACTAAGGGATGCTGCAGATAAACTAATTAGTTAAGTGAAAAGGGAATAATCATATTAACTATACTGCTACAGTTTATGGGTGGCCTCTATTAGACCACCCATCATATTTAAATCTTAATTCCTCTATCCTTAATTAATGCCTCTATACTCCTATCATATGTAGCTTCAGCTTCAGGCGAAAAGAAGCATCCCGGAACCCCTTCATTGTTGTCTCTATGATGAGCAACACAGTCGCAACACTTACCATGACGAGGACAATTGTAAGTGCAAGGGCAAGGACGACAATTACTGCAAATACTCATTTTTTCCTCCCTATTTTATAGTCTTATAATGAGATTATTCACTTCGTTTAAATAATCATATTTCCAATCGTTCAGTGCATTTTTGATAAGGCAAATAGATATCTCATCGCCACTCTTTAGCGGATTGTATTCTCTCCCCTTCCATTCAAAATGCATCTCTACTTCGTTTTTCTCTTCATCATATTCAACTGTTATTTCTAAAGGATAGATAAGAGAGCTACTTGGTATTATATTGACAGCAGCGAGTTCTTCAAAAAGAAGACACATATTGCCAATTCTTTTTCTATCTAGCGCGTTTTTCTCACCAAAAGCCTGAATATTCTCATTCATAGCAATGAAGTCGTAATCTTTAGACTCAATAAGTAAAGAAAGCACTTTCAAGCGACGAATGAAGGCTCTAGTCTTATTCTTCTTTGGATGATTAAATATCTCGTCAGGAGTACCATCTTCATATACAACTCCCTCATCCATGTAAAAAATGCGAGTAGACACATCATGAGCAAATTTCATCTCATGAGTAACAATCATCATCGTCATATTCTTTTTTGCTAAAAGCTTAACGACAGAAAGCACTTCTCCAACTCTTGTTGGATCTAATGCAGATGTAGGTTCGTCAAAGAGTATTATTTTAGGCTCCATAGCTAATGTTCTAGCAATAGCAACTCGCTGTTTTTGTCCGCCAGATAGCTCATTTGGATAACTAAAGGCCTTCTCTGCCATACCAACCATCTTCAATAGATAAAGTGCCTTTGAATAAGATTTATCCTTCTCTTCTTTTTTGAGAACTATTGGTGCTAAAGCAACATTTTCTATTACACTAAGATGATTAAAAAGATTGAAGTTCTGGAATACCATTCCAACTTCGCTTCTTAGCTTTCTAAGATTAGCATTCTTATCGTTTATATCACATCCAAATACTTTAACAGTGCCACTAGTTGGAACTTCAAGACGGTTTATGCACCTTATCAAAGTAGATTTGCCAGTTCCGGACGGACCAATTATTGTGACAACTTCGCCCTTTTTTATCGTTGCATTCACATTCTTTAATGGCTCAGCATTATCATATTTCTTACTCAAATGCTCTATCTCTATAACAATTGGCTTTTCACTTTCACTAGAAGTAAAAGCTTCATTACCGACTTCTGTCCACTCTTTAATGCTAAAAGCCTTCTTCTTTTTTCTTGTTCCGATTTTAACCTCTATTCGCCCAAGCAAAAAGCAAATAAGAGAAGAGAGAAGAAAATAAATAAGAGCTACAGCCAAAAGAGGAAACAATGCTTCATATGTGCGGCTTCTTATAATATCTCCAGCCTTCGTCAAATCTTGTATTGCTATATAACCAACAATAGAGGTCAGTTTCATCATGCTAACAACTTCCCCTTTGTATAGTGGAAGAATATGACGAAGTGCTTGTGGCATAATAATACGCATAAAAGATGAGCTCTTGTCAAAGCCTAAAGCAACAGATGCCTCCCATTGTCCCTTATCTACTGCACTAAGACCTGTTTGGAGAATGCCTAAAACCGAGGAAGAGAAAATTATAGAGAATGCTATTATCGATACGATAATCGGAGAAACATTCGTTGAACCAAAGAAGACAAAATAGAAGATAAGCAGTACAACAAGTGCAGGAATACCTCTAATAAGCGAAGAAAAGGCCTTTAAAAATGGAGAAAAGCCTTTTTTGCAAAGTCGAGACAAAACTAGCCAAATAAAGCCTAACACTGTACCAAAGATTGCAGAGAAAAATGAGATAAGAAGAGTTACTCCCAAACCTTTGAAAATTAGCTTCCACCTATTCTCTTTTACAAATGTTTTGTTAAAGCTCTCCTTTACTTTATCAAAAAAGCTCTTATTGTCTGTGTTTTTCTTATCGCTATCTTGTAAGATGTTTTCTGCTCGACAGAGAAAAACACTTCCTCCTTTATAGTGAGAGATTGGGAAATCTACCTCTTTGGCTCTCTCTTCGGTGATTGAAATACAGCCTGATGCAACATCGGCCTTGCCTGTTTGAACAAAATTTATGATTGAAGAAAAAGTGGTAGGAATGACCTCAACGCCCATATCTAATCTATCAGCAATCATCAAAAGAAGCTCAACTTCATATCCAGAAGCATTGCCTGAAGAATCGATATAACTCATTGGATAGACGCTAGGCTCATACGCAAACTTAATAACTCCATTAGCTCTTTCTTTTGTATTATATTTTGACCAATCAATATTCATCTCAGCTTCAATGCCTGAAAGCCACTTATCTTTAAGCCTAGCAAGAGTGCCGTCGTCCCTAAACTCCGCTATTAGAGATGAGAACTTATCTGTTAAAGAACTACCTTTTTTCAATATATAGCCATAGTTATCTGAAACAATAATCTCTGGAAAAATTAAAAATTCATTTCTTTGTCCGACAACAATATTAGCCACAGGTTCTTCTGTTATAGAGGCATCAACATCTCCCCTTTTAAGAGCTTCCAAAGACCCTGCCTGATCATCATAGTAATGCCATGTAATGTTAGCTATTTCTTTGTCCACAAGGCCATCGATAACTGTTCCTGTAATGCATGCTATATCGTGGCCAGAAAAATCATTTTTTGAAGAAAAAACAAAAGATGAATTTGTCTCAGCCTTCTTGCAGCTTTGAAGAAGGCTTAAAAAGAGCAATGATGCACAAATAATTCCAACAATTCTTATTTTTTTCACAACTATCCCCCTACTCAAAATTTTTCTTCAAAGAAAGCCTATTACACCCTGCAATATACTCGTATACAACACTGTCCATAGTCTTTTTAACCATATAGATTCCAAGTCCACCAAGCTTTCTTTCCTCTGCAGAAAGAGTTATGTCTGGATCTTCTGCTTCTAGTGGGTTATATGGTCGACCATCATCAATAAAGTTAAGTTGCACTGTTTTGTTTTGAACTAAGCACTCAACTGTTGCCCTTGTTGCGCCGCTGTAAAATCTAATATTTGAATAGATTTCATCTGTGGCAATGCTCATCTTAGCTATAGTCTTCATAGCTACATTCTTTTCTGAGAGCTTTTCTTCAACAAAGGCCAATAGCTCTTCCATATTCTCTTCTTGTGGGTTTAGCGTGATGATGTCTTTTTCTGACAAGCGCAAAGAGAGCATAGTCATGTCATCAAACTGAGGAGCTTCCCCTACAAAGGAATCAACATCTTTCTTTACAGCTCTGCAGATTCCTTCAGCATTAGGAAAAATACTCTTATTTAAGCACTCTTTTAGTCGCTCATCACCATACAGTTCGTTCTTGCTATTTGTTGCTTCTGTTACTCCATCTGTATATAAGAAGATTTCATCTCCAGGGAGCAGCATAAGCTCTCCTATACGATAGTTAATGCCATCCATACCAGCAAGAACAAATCCAGGTTTTGTTCTAAAGAACTCATAGTCTTCTCCTTTATGTTTTACAAGCGGAGGATTATGTCCAGCATTTGCGAATGTCACAATATTGGTTCTAAAGTCTAAAATTCCCATCCAACAGGTTACAAACATCTCTGCTTCATTGTTTTCACATAGTGCTCTATTAGCCTTTGTTAGGATGAGAGACACGTCGCTTTCATTATCTGCATAGCTTTTGATAATGGTTTTAGCCTTCATCATAAACATTGCAGCAGATATTCCCTTTCCAGAGACATCTGCAACTAAGAAGGCAAGTCTATTTTCATCTAGCAAATAGAAGTCGTAGAAGTCACCTCCTACCTCTTTAGCTGTGTCCATCGTGGCGTATATGTCAAAATCTGTTCTATTTGGATATGGAGGAAAGACAGTCGGAAGAGTCGAAAGTTGTATAGTTCTAGCAAATTCTAACTCTTTGTCAATCCTTGCTGCTGCCTCTTCTATATAGCCTTTAAGAGTTTGAACGGTAGAGTTAATGTCATCAGAGAGAGAAACAAACTCTTTATTTGTTCTTACATCTACAGATACATTGAGGTTTCCGCCTGTAATCTCCTCTAGAGAGGAATTAATCTTCTGTATATTCTCCACAACTAGCTTTTTGACAAGGAAATATATTAATAAAAACAGAAGAGCAAAGACCATAATCATTATGAAGACTGTAGTGTAGAGAGACATATTGCGGTCAAAGACAACCTCTTCTATCGGCATTACCCCTATAATGTAATATCCTTCAGTGACGCTATACATCACTAAAGAATTAATACCATATACTCTTTGATGCGATATACTCCACTCTGCTATGTCACTTAAATCTATGGCTGTTACCTCTAACTTTTCACCTTCGTGGCCTTTTGAGTCGCTGACAAGTTCATAATTACTGTTAGCAATAAGCATAAAGCCCGCTTCACCTACATGCCTATTTCGCGTTAGTCCTTTTACTCTTTCATTAATATCTTTCTGAAATCGCTTTGAATTGTATCCAACTTGAACAAAGCCACCTTTATCTAAAGCAACTCCAGCATATTTCATTTGAATTCCAGCTCTATGAGAAACTGTTTGGTATCGCTGCACAAGTTCATTTTCACCATTAAGAAGGACTAAGAATTCCCTCGATTGCTCTCCACTTGACATATCAAAGTCATAGAAAATAAGCGTAGTGCTTTCTACAATAATGCCGTTTTCATCAATGATATTTATTTCTGAGATATCATATTTACCCAAGAGTGATAAAAGCGTGGATCTATCCCAATTATCTAATTTTTCCAAATCGCTCTTTATAGCTCTCGTTAGCTTAAGAAGGTTTTCATCAGAAGCATCATTTATATCATCTCTAACATCCTCAATGTAGAGCTTTAGCATGTCATTAGCATCACTATATGCAAGCTGTGTTTCTAGAACATAGATAAATAAAAAAGAAAGAACGAAGGCCAAAATGACGCAAACTAAAAGCCAGCGAGAAAATGTTTCTGCTAGCCTAAGACTATCCTTCTTTCTTTTTTTGCGCTTTTTATCTCGAGAAAGAAGAGAAATTATCATCATTGAAAAAGCAACAGAAAGAGAGTTCATTATAGCCATTGGAAATGTCGCTTTTTCAACAAGAGTAAAAGAGGTTCTTACATCTTGCATATTAGAAAGAAAGACAAGAAGCATATTTACAACTTCAATGACAAAAATAATGGCTGTTCCATAAACCCAAGATGGTCTCTTGTCATCAAACATCCATCGTCTAAGTACAAAGCCCACAACGCCAGCAAGAAGGGTTGTCATGCTCGGTCCAAGAGAGAGATAAGCATCCCCTATAAAATACCTAAATGCTCCCCCAACGAGAGCTGCAAATAGAGACGCTGGTGTGCCAAATATAAGAGAGGCAACTAACACCGTTGCATCTCTCGCGCTTATTAGCGTTCCATTAAGCGGAATGCTTAGCTTTGTAGATATAATAGCAGCAATGGCAAAGCTAAGACTGTATATTGCAGTTTTTACATGCTTATTTACCTTAGAGATGCTAAGAGGATAAAGAGCACATGCGACAAACGACGGAAGCAAAGTTAAGAATATAAGCTGTGCATATATCATAAAACTACTCAATGGTTAAAATATCAACAAATCCAGTAACAGAAAAAACTTCCATGACAGTTTCGTTAACGTTTCTAATTACCATAGAGCCTTGCTTATTCATAATCTTTTGCGTGGCTAATAAGACTCTAAGTCCAGCTGATGAGATATAATCTAGCTTTTCAAAATCAAAGATAAGATTCCTAACATCTCCTATGCTTAAGCGAATTTCTTCCTCCAAGCGAGGCGCTGTCGTAGTGTCGAGTCTTCCCTCTAAGCTAACTATTAAATCATTTCCGTTTTGAGTTTTTTTAATTTCCATTATTTACCCCTTTTTAATCTATTTTCCGAGAAATTTAACTAACCAAGTAGTTGATGGCATATAGCTTTTATCTGTGTAAGAACCATCCACTACATCACCTAGGTTTTTGATTGTAATATTTTCTTTTCCTACAACATCATTCTGAGTTACTAGCATAGATGGAATCTCCATCCACATTCCTGGGTTTTCGTAGTAACAAGTAGAGGCCTTAATTGCATCATAATCATTTGCTATCTCAAGAGCCAAAACTCTTAAAGCAAACTCGCCATTGAGGCTCCAATTTGTGGTTGCAGAGGCTTTCCAATTCAAGCCTTCTTGCATGTTTAGAATGTCTGAATTTGATATATCTACAGAAACAAGCGGAATATTGCTACCACATTCCTTAAGAGCTTGATAGACTCCTTCTGCATAGTTATCGTAGCAACACCAAATGGCATCTATCTCACCATCTTTATACTTTTTGAGAGTCTCTCCTGTAACAGTCTTCATTGATTCTACAGCGTTCAGATGGTCTCTTGGAGATATTGTTTCAACAGTATTTATCTTTCCTACAGTTTCATAGAGTTTATATCCTACTTCCCTACGATCAAATGCGGCTATATAACCAAGTTCTTGTACCTTTAAAACATTTATTCTTTCACTTGCTTCTGTCTTTTCTGGATATAGCGAGAGAATCTCTTCAACTAGCATAGCAGCAAGGCCAGAATCTTTTTGGAAGAGCTGAACAACACCATCGATTGTCTGTGTTTTTCCTTCTTCATCTTTGAAGAAAGTATCAAATGTTACTATCTTAAAATCTGGATATTTTTTTGCTATATCAGACAGGAAAGACCAAGAATATGATTCTCCTCCATGAGACACAACAGCTCCACTGTAGCCTTTCTTTGCACACTCTATAATTCTGTCTTTCCACTCTTCGTCACTATCATTGCAGAAAAAAACTTTTGCACTCATGCCAAGTTTTTCTGCAGATTCTACAAAAGAAGATGCCCAAAGATCAAAAATCGGAGATGATTTCATATACATAATGTAGGCAACTTTTTTTCCTTCTGTGGGATTAGTTATTGTTGTGCATGATGAAAAAAATCCAATTATTAGAAAAGAACATAAAAGCAACTTAGCTATTTTCTTTTTCATTATATTAAGTCCTTATAATTGAAATAAAATATGTTGGAATTTCTCTATCTTTATTGATTATTTTTCATAGCATCTTGAATTTTCTTCATATCAAATGACTTCGTAACATATGATATTCCATCCTTGTAATATGAAGATGTAACAAGAAGCTCTTCTCTTTCAGATGAATAGCCTTCAACGTTGCCATACCAAAAGATTACATCTATTTTTTTGCTCATAAGTGCAACAAGACGAGAAGCTGATTCAACTTGGACAAATTTAAAAGAAATGCCCCTTTTCTGAGCTATTTCATTCATTAATGCAACATTAAAACCAGAAGGGTTTCCTTCAGGTGAAACATAGTCCATAGGAGGAAGATCTCCTGTCACGCCAACAACATATGTTTTATCGCTTTTTACGTTACTATCTTCCATTGAGACAGTATTAATTTTATCAATATATGTATTAACTAGTTCTTCTAGCGTTCCATCTTCTTTCAAAGCAGTAATTGCATCTTCTAACTCTTTGTATAGTTGGCTATCTGTTCTTCTTACAGCCATTCTTATCTCAGTTGGCACACCCTTTCCTCCAGGAGCAACAGAAAGCGAATCATCTTGCGCCTTTAAGTAGTTAGCAACAGAAGTTGGAACTAGCAAATACTCAATCTTTCCAATGTTTAAATCTAAAATCATAGAAGTTAGACTTGTATATTCCTTCCATTCCCCAATAGCAGGATGGGGAAATATTTCAATATCAGATGGTTCTTGCCAATTCATGATTCCACATTCAATATCATCTTCTGTTGCTTTTTCTTTAGTGGCACTAGCAAAAACCAAAGAAAGAGATATTAATAAAACAAACAAAAATACAATAGTTTTTTTCATCCCTAACTCTCCTATAAAAGTTCTATTTCAAAATAGTTTTCCTTTTTATCTTCGTCATAGCGATGCACAATATTCTTGGCTGTTTTCTTCAAAATCGTTATTCCAAGGTGCACAATTTCATCGTCAAATAATTCACCAAATGGGTCATAATTCTCCCCTTTTGATAGCAATTTTATTAAAGAAGACTTTTCTTTTTCGTCAAATGAAAGTTCAAATAGCATATCGATAGACTCGTCATTGATAGAATTAATCATTTCATAAATGAGTTCCTCGCTACACAGTTGAAGGCGCTTTGCTTTTCTGTCATCAATGCCATACTTAGAGGCAAAATCACGAATATTACCTTGTAGGCGCATTAAGTCAAAAGAAGAAGAATCTATTTTGTACGAAAGATATTTTTTTCGCATAATAAAGTCTTTTGTCTTCTTTCTTTTTGGATTATCGAATATTTCTTCTGGCGTTCCTTCTTCGTAAATGCCCTTTTCATCTATATATAGAACTCTAGTTGCAATTTCACGGGCAAAAGACATTTCGTGAGTAACAATCACCATCGTCATTCCACTTTTAGCAAGGAGCCTAAGAGTTGCAAGAACTTCTCCAACCATCGTAGGATCGAGTGCGCTTGTAGGCTCATCAAATAGCATAACTTCTGGCTCCATTATAAGAGAACGAACTATAGCTATGCGTTGCTTTTGGCCACCTGATAAGACATCTGGCATTGAATATTTTTTACTCTCTAATCCAACCATCTTGAGAAGTTTGTCAGCCTTTTCTTCTGCTTGATGCTTGTTCATTTTTAATAGCTTTATTGGAGCAAGGGTTATGTTGTCTAAAACAGAAAGATGAGAGAATAAATGAAAGCCTTGATGAACAAAACCAATACGCCTACGAATTCTATTTAAATCAGCTTTAGGTTGAGTTATTTCATCATCTCCTATATAGATGGCACCTTTTTCTGGCTTTTCTAGTAGGTCTATTGAACGGAGAAGAACGCTTTTCCCTCCTCCTGACTCTCCAATGATGACAACCCTTTCACCTTTCTCAATAGTCAAACTTACATTTTTAAGAACCTCTAAAGAACCAAAAGATTTAGATATGTTCTCAATTCGAATCATACTCATACTCTTTTGTGCCTCGCTTTTCTATCAATCAAAGCAAAAATTCCATAGCATAGGTATGAAAGTCCTAGATACAAGAATAGTCCGACTAGAATCATAAAAAGTGGTTCAATTGTGCGACTCGCTATATTATTAATTACTCTTGTGAGATCACTAATAGTTACATAGCCAACTACGCTCGTCCATTGAATTAAAGTAACAATCGTCGATTGGTATGTAGCTTTGGCAATTCGAGCTGCTTGTGGCAATGTAATAAGAAAAAATGCTTGGCATTTTGAAAAACCCAATGTTCTTGCAGCTTCTACTTGCATTTTATCTGTAGCTTCGATTGCAGAATTAAAGCAAGCAGCAGAATAAGCACTCATATGCAAAGAAAATGTTACGATAGCAACAATTATTGGGGAAATAAAACTAGAAGCAAATACTACATAATACATTAGCATAAGTAAAAGTAGCACTGGGCTTCCTCTAAGAATGGAAATATATATAGACGAAAGCTTTTTTATTGGCCAAATACGACTTCTTTGCATTGCACAGATTCCAACGCCAAGCATAGAACCTATGACAACTGAAAAAAGTGATATCTCAAGTGTGACACCAAGTCCCTTTAGTAGGGTTATATATGAATTACCGCTTATCAGAGTTTTGTAAACAACTTCCTTGAGTGCCACTTTAATATTACCTTATAAAGCAAGATAATACTCTAAGGGCTAATTCATATTGGGCATTATTTCGAAATTGGTCGCTTCTATTACGAAATTGGTATGAATTATTTCTACCATCTTATAGCGTCAAAGCCATGCTTGATGAGAAAATCATTTGTTTTTTTAAAGTGATTATTGCCAAAGAATCCTCTATACGCACTTAGTGGACTCGGATGGGCACTTTCAAGTACGAGGTGATGGGGATTAGTAATCATCTTTTTTTTGCTTCTAGCATTGCTTCCCCATAAAAGAAAGACCTTTGGAGAGTTATCGCTATTAAGAACTTCGATGCACCTATCTGTGAAAATCTCCCAACCCCTACCCACATGGGAGAGCGCTTGATGTTCTCTGACTGTAAGTGTTGTGTTTAAAAGAAGTACGCCTTGTTTAGCCCAGCGTGTCAAATCTGAAGACCAAGACGATGTGTCATATCCTTCATTCTCTATCTCTTTCTTTATATTCTGTAGTGACGGAGGCTCTACTGTTCCTTCTTTTACAGAGAATGACAGCCCCATTGCTTGGCCCCTTTCATGGTATGGATCTTGCCCAACAAGAACTACCCTTACCTTATCTAGCGGTGTTAATACAAAGGCATTAAAGATTTCATCCATTGGAGGAAAAACTGTAGTAGATGAGTATTCTCCTTTAAGAAATGCTCTAAGAGAAAGATAGTAGCCCTTCTTTTGTTCTTCATCGAATATAGGTTGCCAATTATTGTTCACTCTAATCATAGACAGTTGAAAGCTTACAATAGAGAAGAAATCGTTGTAAAGGAAAAAGCATTTAATTATTATTAAAGCGATGAAAACAAATGCAATGAGAATACTCGAAAGTGAAAAAATTGAGTATGAATTATGTCAATACAATTGGGATGAAGAGCACTTAGATGCTATTCATGCAGCAAAAGAGGCAAACTTAGAACTTGAAAAGGTTTTTAAGACTATTGTAATGAGAAATAGCGAAAACCACATATTTGTCTTTTGTCTTCCTGCAGAGTTTTCAATTTCAATGAAGAAAGCCAGAGAGTTAACAAAAAGCAAAGATATAGACCTACTACCATTAAATGAATTACAGAAAAATACTGGCTATATTAGAGGTGGATGCTCACCTCTTGGCATGATTAAAAAGTATCCAACATTCATAGAAGAAACAGCGCTTTTAGAGGACTATATCTATGTTTCAGCAGGACAAAGAGGCTTCTTTTTAAAGCTAAAAAGTGAAGATTTAGCTAGATGTTCTGGGGCGACTTTTGCTGACTTTTCTTAGACTTTGAGAAAATTACAATTTTTCCCATAACATAATTAAAAACACCAACTAAAAGAGCTGAAACAATCTTCATTAAAACACCATTACATTTTAAATGGTCAACAAAGATGTACATCCATAAAAGATTAAAAACTCCAGATGTTAAACGACAAGAAAAGAAAGCAAGAATCTCCTTACCAAGTATTTTAAGCTTCCATTCTTTACTTCTGTAGACATTGCACTTATTTGTAAAGAAGGCAAATATTACAGTTAGAACCCAACTAATACATGTCGATAAAACATTAGAAAAATTAAGAGTTATGTAAAAAAGAGAGTATAGCCCAGTCTCTAAGGCTGAAGCTAAAAAACCAAAAAAACAATATGAAATGAAGACTCTCTTCTTCTTCACAAACTCTTTAAATGACACAAGAGGTAAGATAATCAAAAATTAAAGAAATGGCCATGCTTTGTTTTGATTCTTTTTGAGGCTCTAGCGAATTTCTCCATTCTTTCTTTTAATTCTGGGGTTATTGGCTCACCCTTTTGCTCGCATTCCAAATACTCTTCAAGAGTAGAGCAAGACATAGCATAAAGGCGATAAATATTGCGTAGGCGCATAGAAAAACTCTCTAAAATGGCCATTACCTTTCCTGGCCTATTATTAAAATAGTCTGAGAGATTATCGTGATTAATGATTTCAACTATAGAGTCTTCAAGAGCAACAGAGGTGCCATAGCGAGGAAGAGATTCAAAAAAACCAAGTTCTCCAAAGAAGACAGGAGCTGTATTTATACTCAACTCAACTTGATGCTCTGTTTTGTAGTCCGCATATATGCCAACCTTTCCATATAGCAAATCGTACATCCAAAGTTCGAAGTCACCTTCCTTACTTATTATTTCGCCTTTCTTATACTTTCTTATTTCACCCATGATTAAATGATATGAAAAAAGAAGAGAGTTTAGAAGAGTTTAACTCCATTTACAAATTTGGCTTTTATGCCCTTTTCGTCTCCCCTTAAATAGCAAAATCGCTCTAACCTTTCTGTAGGAGAAAAACTACATGTAGAAGGAAGATTTTCATCAGAGAGTACTAATGCATCAAAATCATAACCTTTTAAGAAAGAACCAACATTGCCAAAAAATTCACCACCACCCATTGTTGCAAGGAAAAAAGCTTCCTTAAAAGAGAGAGGCTTACAATTTTTGTCTACATAGCGCCAATACATCTTCGATACCCTTATTGCCTCGGTAATGGCAAAGAATATACTCTCAGTAGTTCCTGCGCCTATGTCAGAACCAAGGCCAACAGAAATAGAAGAATCTAAAAACTTTCTAATGGGAGCAAGACCTGAAGATAGGTTCTCATTAGATTCAGGACAATGTGCAACTGTAACACGGTTCTTTGCCATTAGATTAATCTCTTCTTCTGATGAGTAGACGCAATGAGCCATAATGCATTTGTTGTTATTACCACCAAAGAGATTAAAGTGGTTATATGCATCTCCATAGAAACGAGAATAAGGTGCTAATTCTTTTACTAGCTCTATCTCATTTGGATTCTCAGACAGGTGTGATTGGACAGGAAGATCATACTCATCTCTAATTAATTCTAGCCTACCCATTAAACTATCTGAAACAGAAGGAACAAAACGTGGAGTAAGAATAGGCTTGGTATTTTTATATCGTCCTCTAATTTCATCAAGCCAAAGTCTTGTCTCCTTTTCGGATTCTTCAGCGCTCTCTTCTTTTAACTCAGATGGCGCTAGTCTATCCATATTAACCTTTCCAACATAGCTAATAAGTCCGCTCTTTTCTAGCTTATCCATAAGAAGCTCTGTCGCTTTTCTATGTCGAGAAGCAAAGGCAACAAGCCTTGTTGTCGCGCTTTTTCTTAGTGCTTCAGTGAAGATTGAATAAGCTCTATCAGCATATTCAATGTCGCTGAATTTGCTCTCTTCCGGAAAGGTATATCTATTTAGCCAATCCATTAACTCTAAATCCAATGCCGTTCCTCTAAAGCCAAACTGTGGAGCATGAATGTGTAAATCAATTAGTCCAGGAACGACTAGCGAGTCTTTATAATCATAAAGAGGTAGAGCTTTATACTTTTCATCTAAAGAGGTAAAAACGCCCTCACTTTTACCATCAATAACAACAATATATCCATTAACAACTTCCTTTAATTCCTCTAGAGAGATTGAATAAACAATGTTGCCTTTTAGTACAAATGAGTTAGCCATAAAAATACCTCCACTACAAAGAATACCTCAAAAAAATCAAAAAACAAGAAAAAAGCAACAAAATGCAACATTTTGCCTTGATAGACATCTATCTCTACAAAGGTTATACTTCTCTTGTTTTTCGGATAGTAGCGCAGTTGGCTAGCGCACTTGCTTCGGGAGCAAGGGGTCGGCGGTTCAAATCCGCCCTGTCCGATTAGAGGCCATAATTGGCTCAGAGACATACTTACGAAAGAAAGCAATAATTGGGCCTAAAGCGAATGCAGATATTATTGTTCCAATGCCAGGTTTGATTGAGAATATAAGTCCAATTATGACACAGCTAGTATCTGTAATAATTCTCCACCACTTAAAAGAAAGCTTATTTTCCCTCTCTCCTAAAGTAAGAGCTATCCAATCGTAGGTTGAAACACCCAAATTAGCTGTGAAAATAAATGCAGAGGAAAGACATATTAATATAATTGCAAGACAAAGAAGGATAATTCTCATCCAAATATTGTCTACAGGAAGATATTTATCAATGGTAAGAGATGAAAATTCAATTATATAGCCGAGTAAGAATAAGTTAATAAACGTCCCTACTCCAATATATTTGCGAGCAAAGATAAGCATTAGAATAAGAGAAACAACATTAATAATTACGTACGTTGTTCCATAATCAAGTGGGGAAATTGAATCAATAGCAAGCGTGAATGATTGGTATGGATCGATACCCATTCTACTAGAACGTAGTGCACCAGCTCCGATAGCAAGGACAACAACTCCTAGCGCTGTCATGATTATTCTTTTTATGTAATCTTTTTTCATCAAAAATCCACCCCTACAAAAGATGATTAAACAATACATCTTCCCCTTTGTCGAATAAAAAATGATAATACTCACTATGATTTCATTTCTCCTAACAGAAGAAGCAAAAAAAGAAGCCTTTTCTCTCTTAGAAAAATTAAGAGAGAATAACTCTGTGTCATTTCCTCCTTCAGAAGAGTATCCACTAAGCCTAATAAAAGAAGGAAATATGTTAGGAGTTCTAATTGCCGTAACTAAAGGTGGAGAGAGAAAGGTCTTATATGGATTTTCGGGAGCACTCAGTGGACACTACAACATACCAGGCTTCGTCCATACTTGCTTTTCTGAAAAAGATTATGATGATTACATGCTCAAGTATGATAAGAGAATACATGAGTTAACTGCACTAATAGAAAATGGAGATATTAGCCTAAAGCAAGAGAGAAAAGAACTCTCTAAAAAAGCACAAGAAGAGTATGAGAAAATATTCTCTTTTTATACTTGGAATGGAGAGAGAATATACTCTCTTCCACCTCACGCTCCTACAGGAACGGGAGAATGTGCAGGACTAAAGCTCATAAATGCTGCTCTAAAGAAAGGTTGGGAGATAAAAGGACTAGCGGAATTTAAATATTCAAAGGATGGAAAAATAGATTGTTTTTTCCCTCCATGTGAGAAAAGATGCTCACTCCTTCTTGGCTCAATGTTGGGCTTAGAATATATCTATGCCGATGAAGATATTGCCATCGTAAATAAAAGATCAGGCTTTCTGAGTGTTCCTGGAAGAGGAGAAGAAAAACTAGATAGCGTTTCTTATCGTTTTCATACTCTCTTTCCATCCTCCCCTAACGCCCCGCATGCACATAGACTCGATATGGACACATCGGGTTTAATGATTCTTGCTTTCACAAAAGAAGCACTCAAAAATCTTTCATTGCAATTTGAGAAAAGGGAGATAAAAAAGAGTTATATAGCACTTTTGGATGGCGTAGTAAAAGAAGAGGAAGGAGAAATAGATCTTCCACTTAGACTTGATGTAGATAACAGACCAATGCAAATAGTAGATTTTGTAAATGGGAAAAGTGCTCAAACAACATTTAAAAGACTCGATATAGAACGACGAGATGGAGAGTTATGCACAAGAGTTGAATTCTTTCCTCATACAGGACGAACACACCAACTACGTGTTCATGCAGCTTCAGGCTTGCACCACCCTATCAAAGGCGATAATCTCTACGGAATCCAAAAGAATGGTGAGAGGCTATACCTACACGCCGCATCTATTACCTTCACTCACCCGAGAACAAATGAAAAGATGACATTCACTCTTGATCCTGACTTCTAGTTAAACGGCTGACTGTATTTTCTAAGCGTTCAATTTCTCTTTTTATCTCATCAATTTGACTGTCTATCTTACTCTTTTCGTTTTCAAGAATCCTAATCTTTTCTTTTTCTTCTTCAATTAGAGCTTTGTAGTCATCAGCCTTTGCCTCTTTTTCTAGTTGATTACGTTCAAGGACTAACGAAGAGTATTCGTTCTGCTTTTCGATAATATGTTGAAGTATATCAAGAACATCAGGAGGTGTTTCTTCGCCTATCCAATTAGCTCCCCTATCATAGAGATAGTTGCCATAGTTAATAACGCATTCATTAAATGCTGTTTTCTTCTCTTCAACAAGAAGTTCGTTGTCCTCGCTCTCACCTTTTTCCAAACTTCTTCTTCTATTAACAGAGGACGTAATATATTCTTCTAGTTCTTCTTCTTCACTTTGGAGCGAGTCTCTTTTATCTTTTATTTCATTTAATTCACTAATAAGATTTTGAGCTTTTTCTCCACTTATAGAAGCAGCGACAGTAGGATTGTCGGCAAAAGATGAGTAATCAAGATAGCGAGTAGTATCACTACGCTTCATTCTGTTAAGAGCACTAGATGAGGTAAAACGTGACCAAAAAGATTTTGATTGTGTTTTTTCATTAAGTATCTTTTCTTCATCAACATCATCATAAACAGAAGAAAAGCTTTCACGTGGAAGAAGAGATAGTGAGCACTGCTCATAGATTAGAGCGCCAAGCTTTAGTCTATTATCTCTTTCCTTCTCTCTTAATTCTTCTAAGAGTCCATCCACTTCTAGCTTTCGTTCTTTTTTCTTATCAAAATCAAGAATGAATAGCGCATCAGATTGTTCTTTTTCTTGGGCATTTTTTAAGCTATCTTCAGCCTCTTTTGTTGCTTTAATAAGGCTAACGCCCATCTGGGAAGGAAGAATGTCGGGATTATGATACATCATTATTCCCAAATCAAAAAAATACTTTCTCAGTTCATTTGTTGTTTGGTCAATTCTATCTTCTGTTTCTTTAAAGAGCTCTTCTCTACTATTCATTAGAAAAATATTAGCACAGAGAGAAATCAGTGTACAGAAAGCCCTTTTACTCGTTGACAAATAAAGAGCGAGACAATTATCCTAATTTAGTCGAGTCCGTCCTCTCTCATTATAGGACAGAATTTGCTTGCGTTTATCCATACTTAACGCAAATTTCATTTTACACCACAGAAGTGTGGGCGTGTAGGAGTCAATAATGGAAACAGAAAAGAGAAGTATTTCTCAAGAGGTCTTAAAAGAGACCATCGTATCAATCATGGGTAAAATCAACTCATGCAATAATCCTGAAGAACTAGAAGAGATAAAAAAGACAATAAAGCAAAATGTTCCCTTCACAAGAAGAGGCTATTTTTCCGCAATGCTTTTAAAAGAACTATTAGAGAGTTCTTCACCTCGCAAAGAAAAAAAAGAATCATTTAAAGAAAAAGAGAAGGAAAACTACAATAGAGAGACTGTAAAAGAGGAAGAGAAAAAAGAAAAAGAAGGCGAAGAAAAGAAAGAAAGAGTTTTGCCTCCTGATGCAAAGACTCTTTATCTCAACATTGGAAAGATGAAGCATTTATATGCAAAGAATCTCTCTATACTTTTGCAGAAAGAGCTTGGCATAAAAAGAGAGGACATATACTCTCTAAGAGTCCATGACAAGTATTCATTTATCACAATGAGCGAAGAAAACTGCCAGAAAGCAATAGATAAGCTCAATGGAAAAGAGATCAACGGCAGAGTTGCTCAAATAAATTTTTCAATTAAATAAAGTAAAAAAATATGAGAGAGGGGCCCGGTTTTCCGGGTTTTTTTGTTATAATATAGCTATGGAAATAATTGAAAGAACAAGTGGTATAGTTTCAACATGCTCCTACATAGTAAAAGATAATGGGAAAGTATACTTAGTAGATGCCCCTGATGATAACAAAGAAATCATTAGTCTAATAGAGAAAGAAGGCAGACTAGACGGTGTATTTCTAACACATGGGCACTTTGACCATATAATGGGATTAGAAAATATATACCGTTTATTTCCTGATACACCAATCTATTTAGATAGTAGCGACTTAGATTTAGTAAAATCAAAGAACTTAATCTTTCTTAAAAATTTTGGTATCCCTACTTCACTTTATAATATTCCTAAAGAGATTAAATTTACTCAATATCCAGAGAAAATTGGCAGTTTTACTGTTATCAACACCCCAGGCCACACAATGGGAAGCGTAGTCTTATACGCAAAAGATTATTCTGTTGCATTCTCTGGAGATACTCTCTTTTGTGGGGGAGAAGGACGAACAGATTTAGGAGGAGACTACATCTCTCTTGTCTCATCACTAAAGAAAATCCTCCATACGCTAGATGAGAATACCCTTCTCTATCCAGGACATGGAGGTTATACGACAATAAAGAGAGAAAAAGAGAGACTCTTTTAGCCCCTATTAACAAAATCTTCTATTACTTTATAAAACTCATCATACGTAGTACATAGAGGAAGATTAGGCTCTTCTAATAATATATTCTTAGGAGCTCTAAAAAGCGCTCCCTCGTCAGCAGTATGAATCATAGTCAAATCATTATAGCTATCGCCAGCAGCAAATGTGCGGTAGTTTAAGGACCTGAAGGCCTCAATAGCCTTTCTCTTCCCATCATCTATTCTCATTACAATGCCATTAATCATATTAGAACTATCAACAGTAAGACTATTGCACAAAATAGTTGGCCAACCAAGTTGTGCCATTAATGGTGAAGCAAACTCTTTGAAAGTATCAGAAAGAATTACAACTTGAGTAATTGAGCGTAGCTTATCCAAGAACTCTTTAGCGCCTTCAAGAGGCTTAATTCTAGCAATTGTATTTTGAATATCGCGTAGAGTTAGATTATGTTCTCTCAAAATCTTCATTCTATAAGCCATAAGCTTATTGTAGTCAGGCTCATCACGAGTCGTTATCTTTAAGCTTTCAATTCCTTTCTCTTCTGCAAATGCAATCCATATCTCAGGAACTAAAACCCCTTCGAGGTCTAAACAAACTATTTCCATATTATCGTCCTTTATCTTTTTCAAGTGATGTTCCAGAAGAAAGAATTATTCCAAGTGGCTTCAAGGATGGAACACTAGCACAAATTACTTGTATGACACATGTTATAGGTACAGCAAGGAACATACCTGTTATGCCCCATATATAGCCCCAAATAGCAAGCATGACAAGAATAACAAGCGGTGACATATTAAGCTGTACACCTTGTAGTTTTGGATCAATTACATTACCAAGAATCATCTCAGTGAGAAGGAAGAAGAAGAAAACAACAAACACAACACCCCAGTGTGGCATAAACTGTATTGCAGCCATCAATGTTGCAAGAAGCGTAACAACTATACTTCCAATTGTTGGAATGAAGTTCAAAAGGAAGGCAAGAACACCCCAAACAAGAGGAAAATCCATTCCACTAATGAGAGATATAAGGTAAAAACAAACTCCTGTTACTAAGCTAATTAAAATCTTCACAGATAGATAGCGAGATGTTTGTTGGCTTATGTTTTTTACAAGCTCGGCTGCCTCTCTTCTTGATTCAGGGAATGCTGCTCTAATCTTCGGGAAGATTGTCGATTGTTCCATTAATAAGAATAGCAAGTAGACAATGACCATTGCCAAGTCCCCAATAATAGAAGCAGATACAGATGAAAGAGAAGTAAGAATTGACTTAACTTGCTTACTCCAATCTATGTTTAACATCGTTATTATTGAAGGAAATTCATCGTGAGACATTTTAAATGCTTCTCTTATCGAAGAAGAAACATACTCGTCAAATACATTCACCCTGTTTATGTATTGAGGAAGCTCAACGACAATTATGTTAATCATAGATATTAAAACATAGACAAAACCAAGACATAACAGAGCTGTTGCTATCAATATAATTGCTATACATAGGAACGTAGGGATTTTTAAACTCTTAAGTTTTTCTACAAGTGGACTTACTAGCATGAAAATAAAAATTGCTATAGCAAAAGGAAGAATTACAGAAGAACATGTTTTCATAACCCATAAAGCTAGAATTATTGATATAAACACCAACGCACGATGTATAGTTTTATCCTTTTCCACTCTTTACCCCTTTTTCTCTTTATTATAGTAAAACAACTTAATTATGGATAGAATCAAGAATATGGAAAAAAATCTAAACGAAGATAGAATCGAAATAGTATTAGTAGAGACACAAGATGGCGCTAACATTGGCAGCGTATGTAGAGCAATGAAAACAATGGGACTAACTCACTTAGCTATAGTTGGCGACAAAGAATATGATGACAATAGAGTTCGCACTCTTGCTCTTCATGCTTCTGATTTATGGGAGAATGCTAAGCGCTACAAAACACTAGATGAAGCTCTTTCTGGTTCTATCTTTACTGTAGGCGCAACAAGAAGAAGAGGAAAATTCAGAAAGATGAGTTCCTACTCTCCTTTGCAGCTTTCAGAGAAAATAAAGACGCTTCCAGAGGGAAAGGTCTCCATTGTATTTGGAAGAGAATCTGATGGACTAAGAGATGATGAAGTAAATAAGTGTGCTGCTATATGTACAATTGAAACAAGTCCCCTCTTTCCCTCTCTAAACCTTAGCCAAGCTGTGCAGATAATCTCTTACACGCTCTTTACAAATGGCATGGAATATAAGACGGGACTTGTTGCCGTCAATAAAGAAAGAATAAAGAGTTCTGTAGATGGCATGTCTCAGCACTTAGAAAACATTGGCTACTACAAGTGGGATGAAGAGAAAAAATGGACAGAACAATTTCTTTCAGATTTAATTGAACGAGCAGCGCTAAGCGAAAGTGAACTTCAACGCTTTGAAAAGATATTCAGTAAGACAGAATCAATAGCTAAGTTCAAAACAAATTGTTAGATTTTTATCCTATTCATGATAAGCTTTCTTGCATAAGAGAAAAAATATGTCTAGCAAAGTTTATTATTCAGATTTAAGAACACCAAACGGCATTAGTCTACAAGATAAGCTCACAAAATTGCTCAGAGCTTCTGGTTTCGACACTATCGATTTTAAAAACCATTACTGTGCCATAAAAATGCACTTTGGCGAAAAGGGAAATCTAGCCTTCCTTAGACCAAACTGGGCTAAAACTGTCGTTGATGAAGTAAAGAGGAATGGAGGAATTCCATTTTTGACAGACTGTAACACTCTTTATGTTGGTTCTAGAAAGAATGCAATCGATCATCTCGATACTGCAACACTTAACGGTTTTGGTCCCCTTACTACAGGTGCTAATGTCATAATTGCTGACGGAATTAAAGGTTCTGATGATGTCGAAGTACCTGTAAAAGGTGGTAAGTATGTCAAAGAAGCAAAGATTGGAAGAGCAATTATGGATGCAGATATCTTCATCTCCCTCTCCCATTTTAAAGGCCATGAAGCAACAGGTTTTGGTGGTGCATTGAAGAACATCGGTATGGGATGCGGAAGCCGAAGAGGAAAGATGGAGATGCACAACCAAGGTAAGCCAAAAGTAATAACAGAAAAATGCATTGGCTGTCACAAATGTACTAAATCATGTGCTCATGATGCTCAAGTCTTTGAGAATGGTAAATGTCGAATAGATTTAGATAAGTGTGTTGGTTGTGGCCGTTGTCTTTCAGTATGCCCTGTTAATGCTATCGTTCCTACTGTAGATAACTCTGCAGAAGAGCTAAATTGCAGAATGATGGAATATTCTAAAGCAGTTCTTGATGGTCGTCCATCTTTCCATATTTCATTAGTAATTGATGTATCACCTTTATGTGACTGTTATGGTTGCAATGACCTACCAATAGTTCCAAATATCGGTATGTTTGCATCGTTCGATCCAGTTGCACTAGACCAAGCTTGTGCAGATTGCGTTAACAATGCACCTATGAACCCAAACACAGCTTTAAGCGAAGCACATCATCACCATGACCACGACTATTTCTTAGATATGCACCCAGATACAAATTGGAAGCAAGGACTAGAATACGCTGAGAAAATCGGAATTGGTACTAGAGAATATGAATTAATAAAGGTGTGATGAGAATGAAGAAAGCTATTACTCTTATTCTAATTATTTCCCTTCTTACCTTCTCTCTTTTTGCTGAAGAAAGTGAGAAGACTAATCGTTTCAGTCTTTCTCTTGGAAGTGGAATATATGTAAGCCAATTAGGCTTTGCGAAAGACTTTGGCAGAATGGAAGTTGGCGCGAACATAAACTCGGGCTTTCCTAATCTTTTTGTTTTCTCGCTCTTTGATTTAGATAACATAAAGCCAATTGGAGACCAAATAGTAAGCAACTTAAAAGATAGCATCACTCTTGCTTATGCAGGCGACATATACTTCAAGTATGATGTTATTAATGGGAGAAGAACATCTTTAGATTTATCAGTTGGTATTGCTGGTTTATATGCAGGAAACTTCTTTGAAAATAAGCTCTATATGGGATTTTTGGAGTTTGGTTCTAGATTCACATACTTCTTCAATAGCGGTAATGGTATTTACATTGAAAGTAATATCCCAGTCTATGTTGTATCTGGTTCAACAAACAAAGAAGGAGAAACAACTCTTAGTAATGGCTTTTTGTTCTCCGAAGATGTAGGAGCTTTACTCTTAGTAACTGGACTATTCTGTACGCGAGTTGGCTACAGAATTACGCTTTAAAAGTTGAGGCGAGAAAAAACTCGCCTCTCTTTTTTACTCTTTTTCTGCTCTTTCTATAATAGCACTAGCTATTACTCTATCGCCATCATATACAACAGCGCTCTGTCCCGGAGTTGGGGCCTTAACGAGAGAAGAGAAATGTAAGCGAAAGCCATCATCTGTCTTCTCTGCTGTGCATGGAACACCAGGGGATGTTGATCTAATTTTTGCAGAATAAACTTTACCTTTTGTGAAGTCTGTCTCTCCTACCCAATTAGCATTTAAGCAAACAACGCCCTGTCCTGTTATGTACTTTTCACTTCCAACAACAACTTGGTTGTTGTGAGGATCTAAGCTAACGACATAGAGTGGCTCTGAATATGAGACGCCAAGACCCTTTCTTTGACCAACAGTATAGTGCCAAAAGCCCTTGTGGTGGCCAACGACCTTACCTGTATCTGCGAGGATAATATCACCATCCTTATCTTTGACTTCTAAGAGGTCAGTATAGTCTCCACCATAGAAGTCTTGGCTCTCACTCTGCCCTTCTTTGTGGAAAGCCTCAGCAACATCAATTTTTCTTACATCACTCTTTAACATTGAGCCAAGAGGAAAAAGCGTTGTACTAAGTTGCTCTTGAGTAAGACGAGATAAGAAGTAAGATTGATCTTTCTTTAAATCAACAGCCTTTAAGAGGTCGTATCTACCTGTCTCTTCATTCTTCTGGATTCTTGCATAGTGTCCAGTTGCAAAGTAATCAAAATCAAAAAGAGAACGTGCTTTATCAACCATAGCGCCAAATTTAATTTTGCTATTGCACCAAATACATGGGTTAGGAGTACGGCCATGCATGTATTCATCTCTAAAATTATGAAGAACAGTAGATTCGTAGAGATCTGAACAATCTACAGTATGGTGAGGAATTCCAATTTTCCTGCAAATTTCTCTTATTTCCTCTATGTCTTCTTCTTTTTCAGGGTTGTAGCAACTATTAGAACTCATAGGTGCAGGATATGGAGAATCCTTCTTCCATATAAGCATAGTAATGCCTTCGACAATATATCCTTCTTTCTTTAATAGGTAGGCAGCAACAGATGAATCTATTCCGCCAGACATTCCGACTAAGACCTTTTTCATGTGGAAAGAATAGCACAAAGATATAAAATAGAAAAAGTATACCAATCCTTCTATTTTAGGAAATAAGAAAAATATATTAAAATGTTAGAAAAGGAAGGTACAAATGAAAAAAATAGCTTCTATTTTGCTAATTAGTCTTTTTTCACTTTTGCTTTGGGCAGAAAACTTTACTGTAGATTCTTATGATATAAATCTAGATGTAAAAGAAGACCAATCAATGGTTATTAAAGAAACTATTAATGTAGACTTTTCATCTCCTTCTCATGGTATTTATAGAGATATTCAATATCGTTTTTCAAACCCAAATGGTAACTTTGCAGATCCAATTAAAGCAAAAGTGAATCTTATTTCCTCTTCTAGCCCATATTCTATAGAAAAGGAAGATGGATTTTACAGAATCTATTTAGGTGACGAAGATAACTACGTCTCTGGAAAAGAAAGCTACACGATAGAATACACTTATACGCTTAATAAAGACGTATCAGATGAATATGATGAACTTTATTACAATATTGTATCTCCTGCTTGGGATACATTAATAAACGATATAAGTTGGTCTGTAACGCTACCAAAGGCCATCGACAAAAATAGAGTTTGGGTAACAATAGGAGAAAATGGTAGTACAAAGAAAGGTAACTACACTATTTCACTAGATAAGAAACAGATAAGCGGCTATGAAGATGGTTTAATCAATAAAGGTGCTATCACACTTAGAGTAGAGATGGATGAGGGCTATTGGCTTATTAATAAAAAAGTTGATGAGTCAAATAAGTATCTTGTGATAGCTAGTGTGGTATCACTATTGCTTTTATGTCTTTCTTTTGTCTTATGGTATCTATATGGCAGAGACTTACCTCTTAAAAAAGAAAAGAGGGAGAAACTAAGCGAGGAAATAACACCTCTTCAGTTTAGTTATATCTTAGATCAAACAATAAAAGATAACAGGGAATTTCCGGCAATGCTCTTTTATTGGGCAGGAAAAGGCTATGTAAGAATAGAAGAGACAGAAGAAGACGGTAAAAAGAGTTATGTTATCGACAAATTAAAAGACTTACCTACTTCTAGTAGCAAGAGTGAAAGAGAACTCTTTTCTCTTGTCTTCTTTAAAGATAGCGTAACGCTGAAAGATTTAGCTTATTCTGACTTTACAACTAAATTCTACGATAAAGTTCAAAAAGCATTACGAGAAGAATACTCTACAGGAGAAAAGAGACTTACAAACAAAAAGAGCTATATTATGCAAAATATAGTACTCATTGCCCTTTTAGCGCTTACAGTCTTTGATGGTATTTTCGTATCGATGAAATACCCAGGAATATTAAGCCTAACCTACTCTTTAATTTTCTTAGCTGTATTTATTGTCTCAACATTAATTGGCTCTTTTTGGCAAACTAGATCCCATATTTGGTCAGGGAAGAAAAAGATTACAGTTGCTACTTTGCTTACTTTAACAAGTTTAATTGCAATTGTTGTTTCACTTTTTATTGCAAAGAAAACGCTACTTAACTTCCCTCTTGTTTGCTTTTCTTTGCTTTCTGTCGTCTTAACAATAACGCTTGGTTCTTTTATTGCGTGCCATATAGAACAAAGAAGTGCTTATGGCCACAAAATATTAGAAGAATGTCTTGGGTTAAGAGAATACATAATTACAAGCAAAAAGAACGAACTAGAAGAAAAGAAAGATGAGTACTCATCTCTTATGCCTTATGCTTTAGTTATAGATGAAGGAAAGAATTGGTCAGACAAATTCGACTCGGAAGACCTCTCTAATCCAACATGGTTCGTATGTAACTCCAATTATCCTTTCTGGATTATTTGGTACTCGTTATATTCTTCAATGACCCAAAGCTATCAAACTTCATACGAAGAACATGTGGCATCGTCTCCAAGCTCTTCTTCAGGCTTTTCTGGCGTGGCCGGAGGAGGCTTCAGCGGAGGAGGTGGTGGTAGCTGGTAAAAAGAAAAGGCTTAACTTTTTTTGTTAGGCCTTCTTTTTTTATAGAGAATCGCGAATAACTTTTATCTCTTTAATTAGTCTCTCGAAGTTCTCTTTTTCGAGCCTTGGGTTAAGAAGAGTAAACTTTAGCATAACCCTTCCATTCATTACTGTCTGGCCAATAACAACACCCTTTTCTAGAAGCTTTCTTCTTACCTTCTTATTGCATTCGTCACCATTCTTTAAAGCAAAAACAACACTCGAAATTTCAGGAGCAACAGGAACGATAAAGTCTGGATCATCTTTTATCATTGAATAGAAAATAGAAGCATTATCTACAAGCTTTGTAATAAGAGCATCGTATCCATCTTTACCTCTTGTTTGGAAGGCCATAAAGACCTTTAGAGCATCAAAACGTCTTGTAGTCTGCATGCTCTTACCAACAAGATTAATGTATCCATCTTCTTCGTCCTCTTCTCTGTTTAAGTAATCAGCATGAAGCTCAAAGGCTTCCAAGAGTGTCTTATCTTTAACAAGAACAACAGAACATGAAATAGGAAGCAAGAACATCTTATGGAAGTCTATAGTAATAGAGTCGGCAAGAGAGAGATCTTTAACTCTATATGAGTATTTACTACTCATTACTAAAGCAGAGCCATAAGCTGCATCAGCGTGAAGATGCATATTGTATTTATCACATACTTCTCGCATAGCTTGAAGATTATCAATGGAGCCAAAGTCTGTAGTTCCAACTGTTGCAACAGCACAATATGGAAGAAGGCCATTCTCTATGTCTTCTTCAACCATCTTCTTAAATAAAGAGATATCTACTTGACACTTATCATTAACAGGAAGCTTTCTTACACTCTCATAGCCTAAGCCTAAAAAGTGAGATGCTTTATCCATAGAAAAATGAGAGATGCTAGATGTATAGAGTCTAAGCTTACTATACTCTTTTGGAAGTCCATTCTTCTTAACATCCCAATTTAATACTTTCTTTATATAGCTATCACGAGCCATAAGAATAGCAGAAATATTAGATTGAGAACCGCCGGACGTAAATGTGCCGTCTCCCTTTTCATCGTAACCATAGAGCTTTAAGAGCCCATGAATTACGCTCTCCTCTATCTCTGTAGCACTTGGCCCTTGATCCCAGCTATCCATACTGTCATTATATGTTGCTATCAAAAGCTCTGAGCTGATAGTTTCAAGTAAAGCAGGAGAATGAAGATGTGGCATATAGTTAGTTGACCAAGTTCTTAAGAGAGATGGAAGAATTGTTTCTTCCACCTTTTTAAGTGTTTCGTCAAAGCCAATACCTTTTTCAGGAAGGAAGCCTAAAGATCCAACTTCCTTCCTTAAAACATATGGATTAATGCCAGAAAAGGCTTCATCATCCTTAATGCTATTTAGAAAAGCGTTTACTGTCTTTTCGATAACTCTTTTATATTCTTTTTCTACATTTTCAGTAGGAGCGAAGATATATGGAAAATCAGACATAATCTTTATTTACAGATCTAACGACCTTTTCAAATATTTCGATTCCTTTGAGTAAATCTTCATCACTTATATTTAAAGCTGTAAGACATCTCATAACAGAACCGTAGCGTCCACCCTTCTCCATTACTAGTCCATGCTCAAAGCATTCCTTTTGCACACGAGCACAAATAGTACCACTTTCAAGAGGATGGCCCATAAGGTCCTTTTCTCCATTTGGATCAACAAACTCGATTCCAAGCATTAAACCCTTACCTCTGACATCGCCAATAATTGGGCACTCTTTCTGAAGAGATAGAAGTCTATTTTTAAAGAGTTCGCCCTTTCTTACGACATCAGCTAAGAATTCAGGCTTACTAATTCTCTTCATGACGACAGTACCTGCTGCCATAGCAAGTTGGTTACCTCTAAATGTTCCGGCATGGCTACCTGGTCCCCAAACATCGAGTTTCTTGTTATAGATAACAACGCTCATTGGCTGAGTTCCACCAATTGCCTTTGAAGCAAGAATGACATCTGGGACGATATTAGCATACTCGAAAGCAAAGACACGACCGCTTCTTCCCATTCCACACTGAATCTCATCACAGATGAGTGGGATATCTAATTCGGCAGTAACTCTACGAATTGCTTGCAAGAACTCAACAGGAGCAGGGATTACTCCGCCTTCGCCTTGAATTGGCTCAATAATTACACAAGCTGGCTTGCTAACGCCACTCTCTGGATCTTTAAGCAGGCGTTCAAAATAACTAGCACATGCCTTTGTTCCAGCTTCTCCACCTAGCCCCATAGGACAACGATAAGAGTATGGATAAGGCATAAACTGAACGCCAGGCATAAGGTTTGGAACTTGAGATTTTGCATAGCAATTGCCAGTTACGGCCATTGCACCATGGCCCATACCATGATAGCCACCACTAAATGCTATAACTGTACTTCTCTTTGTAGCAATCTTACATAGCTTAATTGCAGCATCTGTGGCATCTGTTCCAGAAGGTGAACAAAACTGAATCTTAACATCTTTCGCCATGCCAATTGGAAGAATAGAATGAATAGTCTCAATAAACTCGTCTTTAGTTGGAGTTGTTAAATCGAGAGTATGAAGAGGAGAACCCGATTGAATTAAATCAACCATGCTCTGATTTACTTCATCATCATTGTGCCCTAAAGCCAAGGTACCAGCACCACAAAGGAAATCAATATACTTATTTCCTTCAACATCCTCTAGCGTTACACCTTTTGCCTTTTTAAGTGCAAATGGGAACTTTCTAGGATAACTTCTTGCAGAAGACTCAAACTCATTCTGGCGATCAGTGAAATACTTGTTAGTTAATGTTTCGTTCATTACCTCACATCCTTATTCCATAAAAACTTTTTCTGGGTGTTCTCCCAGCCCCTAATTTTTTAAGTTTGCTCTTCACTATTTATATCAATCACCGAAAGATAATAAAAAGTTAATAAGCCCGTTTATAGTACCAACAAATACACTCAAGGGCTACCTTAAAACTCTTTTTTTTACAAATTTTTGTCACAGTTGTAATCAGAGAGAAATGAGACCTTCTCATCCCCTTTTCTATAACCAGGGAATGTAGAAACAAAAACGTTATGAACACTATTAAGAAGAGAGTCTTCTATATATGCATTAGAATCTTTTAAACCACTTATCAGTCTTTTTACTTCTTCTCTTTTACTTCCACTACCATCTTCTTTGTTTTTCTTAGTAACAGAGCATGCACATTGAATAAATGACAACTCATTATATTCACACCAAGAGAGAATGGCACTCTCTTTAACTCTATATAATGGCCTTATTAACTCCATATTTTCATAATTTTGGCTTTTTAGTTTTGGAGGCATAGTCTTAATTTCAGAAGAATAGAACATCCCCATAAGAACAGTCTCGATTACATCGTTAAGGTGGTGGCCTAGTGCAATTTTATTGCACCCTTTCCTTTCTGCCTCTTTATATAAATAGCCTCGTCGCATCTTCGCACAAAGGTAGCAAGGATACTTTTCTTCTTTCGATGCAATAGAGAAAATCTCTGTCTTGAAGATATCGGCATCGATATTTAAAAGAGTTAAATTCTTTTCAATTTGATCCATAGTTTCTGTGCTGTAACCAGGATCCATAACAATATATTCCAAAGAATATGGAAAATCAGAAACACGAGATAGCATTCTTAAAAGCAAAGCTAGGAGCATAGAATCTTTTCCTCCAGATATGCAAACAGCCACCTTGTCTTCTTTTTCAAGTAACTCATAGCTTTTAAGACTGTCAATAAATGGAACCCATATATCTTTTCTAAATTCTTTTAAAATAGAATTCTCTATTCTTTGGTAAGGAAGAAGCACTCTTTTCATCCCTTATGTAATAGCATAAAGATAAAGAGAATAAAAATAGACAGAGAAGAATTCTTTTTTATTTCATCTAGTTGATTTCATATTTCAAGCTTAAATTATAGTTAGATACAAAAAGGAGATAACTTATGGACACTAGTGCTCTAAGAAAACTTTCTTATGGTCTCTTTGTTCTTACTGCAAAGAATAAAACAAAGATGAATGGATGCATTATTAACACTGCAATTCAAGTAGCAAGTGAACCGCTATCCATTTCTATTTCTATCAACAAATCAAATTATACTCATGACATTATCAAAGAAACTAAAGTTTTCAATGTCTCGGTAATAAGTGAAAATGCAACATTTTCTCTCTTTAAGCATTTTGGCTTCCAAAGTGGTCGAGATATAAATAAATTTGATTCTTTTTCATCTTGGCTAACGGCAAAAAACGGAATTCCTTTCATAACAGAAGGGACTAACGCTTATTTTTCTGTTAAAGTAACAGGTAGCGTTGATTTTGATTCTCATACTGTTTTCTATGGTACTGTTACAGATATGGAAGTCCTATCTGATGTAAAGAGTGCTACATATGATTATTACTCAGAAAACATAAAAGAGAAAAGAAAGACAACAGAAGGAGAGAAAAAAGAAGGAAAGATTGTTTGGGTTTGCACAATTTGTGGATATGAATATGAAGGAGACGAGCTTCCTCCAGGTTTTATATGCCCAGTTTGTAAGCATCCAGCATCTGACTTTGTAAAAGAAATAAGATGAGAATAGCACTTCCAACTATTGAGAACTTGATTATTAGAAAGGCAGACGAGGCTAAAACTCTTTCTCTTTTTGATACAGATGATGATGAAATACTTTCCTCTGAAGAGATAAACATATCATCAGAAAATGAATTAGTTAATGTATTAAAAGAGAAAGCAATAGATGTCTTTATTTGTCTTTCTTTAAGCTCGAAGCTAGTAATTGACCTAGCTTTGGCTGATATAGAAATTATTGGGGGAATCAGGGGAAAAGCAGAGAAAGCCGTAAAGGATTACCTTAAAGGAGAGCTTGAAGGCGATGATTTTACCCTTGATTGCGAAAGCGGAAGTTGTAATGGAGATTGTAGTCATTGTCACTAAAGGAAAACAGTAAAAAGGAAAAGAAAGAAAACTTTCTAAATAAGCCTTATCACAACAAAAAGACTCTCATAGTCTATTTTATTCTTAGAGCACTTGTAATATTAGTCTTAATAAGAATGATTTTTCAGAGGAACTTTGAAAGCGCATTTACATGTGTTCTCACGCTTTGTTTGATGCTAATTCCATCTATTTTCTCCAGAACATTCCATGTATATCTGCCTACAGCATTGGAAGTGATTATACTTTGCTTTATCTTCTGCGCAGAAATACTAGGCGAGCTATCTGCATTTTATATTTGGGTTCCTTATTGGGATACAATACTTCATACTATAAATGGCTTTTTATTTGCAGCTGTAGGTTTTGCTATGGTGGATTTCTTTAATAGAAATGAACGCTTTTCTTTCAAGCTTTCTCCTCTCTTCTTAGCTATAGTAGCTTTTTGCTTCTCTATGACAATTGGAGTACTTTGGGAATTCTTTGAGTTTGGAGGAGACAGTGTTTTCCATCTCGACATGCAAAAAGACTACGTTATAAATACAATCTCTAGTGTTTCATTAAATCCAGACAAAGCAAATAAGGCTATCATGAAAAAAAATATTGTAGATACAATCCTTGTTTATAAAGACGGCACCACAGAAAGCTTAGGCTTAGGTGGATACTTAGATATTGGCCTAATTGATACAATGAAGGATCTCTTCGTTAACTTTATTGGGGCTATAATCTTCTCAATAATTGGCTATTTCTACGTCAAGCATGAGGGAAAAGGAAAGCTTGCCGCTTCTCTTATTCCTCAAGTCGAAATGAACACTGAAGAAGAGAAAAAAGAAACAAAAGACAACTAACTTTTTATAATAATCCCCCCTATTGGATTTATAGTCCGAAAAGAGGGGGTTTATATAAAATAGGGCTTATTACTTTTCCAACTCGTCTATGAACTCTTTTTCTGTTAATCCAGACTTTTTAATAGCCTTATCTAACGGTAAAAGTCCTTCTTTAACAAGAGAAAGAAGCATCTTAAGCTCTCCATTCTTTTCACCGAGAATCATGCCTTTCTCAATTCCATCTTGTCTTCCTTTTTCTATTCCTCTTTGAAAGCCTCTCTCCTCTCCTTCTTCAAGATCTTCTCTTCTTTGGTTTTCCATGTAGTGCTTGATTTCTA
>SAMEA104315422__coassemble_193_pt1 | contig 37057 bp, 30 predicted proteins | sample SAMEA104315422__metabat2_low_PE_015 | metagenome-assembled genome bin SAMEA104315422 (sample SAMEA104315422) | gut metagenome | biome: Monkey gut; feature: monkey-associated habitat; material: faeces | place: China | collected 2013
TGTTAATGCAGTATTATCCTTCTTTAAAAAATGCATTTACTTATTCAACTAACATTACATTTTATTTCGATAAAAAAATAATAAAATTTTATACTTCTAGTCTTATTTTATGGTATTCTTACACTATCTAAGGAGGTCTTATGGGACTAATTAAAGCATTTTTAGGTGCAGCAGGTGGAACACTTGCTGATCAATGGAAAGAGTATTTTTATTGTGATTCTTTAGATTCTAATACCCTTGCAGTAAAGGGGCAAAAACATAGTAGTAGCCGTTCGTCTAATAAAAAGGGAAGTGACAACGTAATTTCTAACGGATCAGGAATTGTTGTTGCCGACGGGCAGTGTATGATGATTGTTGATAATGGAAAGATTGTTGAGTTCTGTGCTGAGCCTGGAAGATTTACATTCGATTCATCATCAGAACCAAGTATCTTTACTGGTTCTCTAGGCTCAGGACTGGTAAATGTCTTCAAAACAATGGGTAAGAGATTTACCTATGGAGGGGAAGAGGCTACAGACCAAAGAGTCTACTACTTTAACACTAAAGAGATAATTGACAACAAATTTGGAACTGCTAATCCTGTTCCTTTTAGAGTTGTTGATTCAAAGCTTAATCTAGACTTGGATGCTTCTGTTCGTTGTTCTGGTGTTTATTCATATAAAATGACTGACCCAATGACATTCTACAAAAATATTTGTGGAAATATGACAGATAGCTATACTCGTGATAATCTCGATAGCCAACTTAAGAGTGAATTTATTTCTGCATTGCAACCAGCTTTTGGTGCTCTAAGTGCTATGGAGCTTAGACCATACCAAATTGTAAATCATACAAAAGATTTAGAGGATGCACTCAATAGAGCATTAAGTGAGAAGTGGGGAAAGGATAGAGGCTTAACAGTTGCTTCTGTTGCTATTAGTTCTCTTACTGTTCCACCAGAGATATCTGAGATGATTGCTTCTGCTCAGCGTGCTTATATGATGAGTAATCCATCTATTGCAGCAGGCACTATGGTTGGTGCTCAAGCAGATGCTTTAAAAGCTGCTGCTAGCAATGCTAATGGTGCTTTTAATGGTTTTGTTGGCATGCAAATGGCACAAAATATGGGTGGCGTTAATGTGAACTCTCTTTTTGATAAAGCTCAAGCTCAGCAAAAAGAAGAGAAGAAAAACAGTTGGACTTGCTCATGCGGCACTGTAAACGAAGGTGCTTTCTGCACAGATTGTGGCAAAAAGAAACCACAAAAGACTTCTTCTAGTTGGATCTGTTCTTGTGGAACAGAAAACTATGGAATGTTCTGTACAGAGTGTGGCAAAAAAAAGCCTGAAAAAGTGAAGTATCGCTGTTCTAATTGTGGATATGTGCCAACAGATCCAACAGCTCCTCCTCGCTTCTGTCCTCAGTGTGGCGATAAGTTCGGAGACGAAGATAAGGTATAAGATGGTCCAAGAATATAAATGTCCTTGCTGTGGTGGAACTGTCACCTTTGACTCTGAGACACAGAACATGAAATGTCCATATTGCGACAGTGAATTCAGTGTTGAGAGCTTAAAAGAGTACGACAAGGTTCTGAATGAAGAAAAAACACAACAAGATAAAGAAAACTTTACTTCTACATCTGAGGAGTGGACAGACAATGGTTTAAACCATTATGTTTGCTCCTCATGTGGAGGAGAAATTATTACAAGTGAAACACTTGCTTCAACAGTTTGTCCATATTGCTCTAACAATGTTATCTTGATGGATAAGTTTACTGGCATGCTTAAGCCAGATTTAGTTATTCCATTTAAAAATGACAAAAAGAGCGCTATAGAGAGCTTTAAAAAGCATTTGAAGAATAAGAAGCTTCTTCCGTCATTATTCCAAGATAATAATCATATAGAGGAAGTTAAAGGGGTATATGTCCCTGTGTGGCTCTTTTCATCAGATGCTAATTGTCGTCTTACCTATAGAGCTACAAGAACAACAGTATGGTCAGATCCTCGCTTTACATATACGCAAACTAGCTATTATCTTTTAAAGCGTTCTGGAGATGTTAAGTTTGAAAGAATTCCTGTTGATGGCAGTGAGAAGCTGGATGATGCTATTATGGAGTCACTAGGACCATTCGATTACTCTGCTCTCATTCCTTTTCAAACTGCTTATTTGTCAGGTTTCTTAGCTAATAGATACGATGTAGATAGTTCAGTCTGTAAGACAAGGGCGATGGAGAAGGCAAAGAGTACTGTTGAAAATTACTTTAGAGAAACGGCTAGTGAGTTTTCAAATCTTAAGGTTGAAACAGAAAATGTAAACATGACAGATGGAGAGGTGAAGTATGCTCTTCTGCCTGTTTGGCTTTTAAATACAAAGTGGAATGGAAAGGATTATCATTTTGCAATGAATGGTCAAACAGGAAAATTTGTAGGCGACCTTCCAATAGATAAGAGTAAAAAGTTTAAACTTATCAGTTTATTTGGAGGAGTTAGTGCATTATTAACTTTTCTTATTCGTCTGATGTTATTTTATTTTTAAGAGGTAAGGATGAAGAAAATAATACTTATATTAACATTTTTACTAGCATCTTTTTCTCTCTTTTCCTCTCCACTATTAGTAGATAATGCAAATCTCCTTTCTGAAGAGGAAGAAGTGGAACTTACCAAAAAGCTTGAAGAAGTAAAGGAAAAAACAACACTAACAGTTGTTGTTGTCACAGATACTTCCTCCTATGGTAAGGGTGATATGGAGGCTGCAGATTCTATCTTTGAAAATGGAGACTATGGTGAGGATGGCGTTGTCTTTTTCTTAAATATGGGAGAGAGAAGTTATTATATCTCTACATCTGGCTATGCTATGTATTGCCTAGATGATTATGCTCTTAGTGACGATAAAATATTTTCTCCTGTTATTGCATATCTATCGAAAGGTGAATACTATACAGCATTTACTAATTTTGCGTCTTACGTTGAAATAGCTGTAAGGGATTCCTCCAGAGAAAGCTATAGTAGCCAAACTCTTAATAGTAATGGTGATTGGGTTGAAGTTGAAGTAAGAGAAAAGAAGTTTGATTGGGCTATGTCTCTTCTCTTTTCTATAATTGTTGGTACTACTGTATCTATTATTGTAATCTCAAAAGAAAAGAGAAAGATGAAGAGTGTAGGTGCTGTTAACAATGCAGATGACTATGTTGTTCCAAATTCTTTTGTCTTAGATGAAGATGAGAATATTCTACTCTATTCCCATGTTTCTAGAGTTATGAAGGCTCCTCCTAGAGATGATAACAACTTTGGTGGAAATAGACCTCATCATACAACAACTCATATTTCCTCTAGTGGAGGAACCCATGGTGGAAGAGGTGGAAAGTTTTAAGATATTTTTGAGTAATAATTCCCCCGCCTTATAGGTGGGGAAATTTATTGCAACTTACTCAATTGTTCTTGTTTTTATCTCTTATGTATTATCTAAGTATTTGTGGTTAGAGTATTTTACTCGATTACCTTCTAGCTGAACATTCGCTTAGAAGGTTTTTTTTATCAATAAAATAGGGCTGCCACCATAAGGTAACAGCCCACAAACTATCTCAGAGGAGATTATTTATCATAAAGATTGATAAGGTCCTGTAAGTGTTCATATCTTGCCTTAGCTTCATCTTCGTTAGCCTTGAAGAGCCATGTAGCTCTTTCTGGGAACTCACGTGTAAGACGAGAATATCTAGCTTCATTCATCAAGAATTCCTGATATCCACCAGCTGGAGCCTTAGAATCAAGAGTGAACTTCTTCTCTGCTGCTGGGTTATATCTGAAGAGGTTCCAGTAACCGCAATCAACAGCCTTCTTCATTTCCTTCTGACAGTTAGCCATACCACCCTTAATAGAGTGCATTTCACATGGAGCATAACCAATAATGAGAGATGGTCCATTGTAAGCTTCAGCTTCTGTGATTGCCTTGATTGTCTGGTTAGGGTTAGCACCCATAGCAACCTGTGCTACATATACATAACCATACTGCATTGCAATTTCACTGAGGCTCTTCTTCTTGATTTCCTTACCAGCAGCTGCAAACTGTGCAACCTGACCGATGTTAGAAGCCTTAGAAGCCTGTCCGCCTGTGTTAGAGTAGACTTCAGTATCGAAGACGAAGATGTTTACATTCTTCTTGCTTGCGATGACGTGATCAAGTCCACCATAACCAATATCGTAAGCCCAACCATCACCACCGAAGATCCAAACAGACTTCTTAGATAGATAATCTTTCTTCTCAAGTATTGCCTTAGCTTTATCGCAATCGCAACCTTCAAGAGCCTTAACGAAGTTATCTGTTGCTTCCTGGTTCTTTACTCCATCATCCATACTGTCGAGCCAAGCCTGAGCAAGTGTCTTAACTTCTTCCTTATCGCATTCGCTAATAAGTTCTTTTGTTAATTCTGCAAGGTCCTGTCTAATCTTATCCTGTCCGATATATAGGCCGAGTCCGTGTTCAGCGTTATCTTCGAAGAGTGAGTTACACCATGCTGGACCTTTTCCTTCCTTATTTGTTGTGTAAGGAGATGTAGCAGCAGGGCCACCCCAAATTGAAGAACAACCAGTAGCGTTAGAAATGTACATTCTGTCGCCGAAGAGCTGTGTTACTAAGCGAGCATAGCTTGTTTCTGCACAACCAGCACATGAACCAGAGAATTCAAGAAGTGGCTGCTTGAACTGGCTTCCCTTAACTGTATTGTCCTGCATATCTTTCTTTTCAGAGACCTTAGAGACACAGTAGTTGAAGACATCCTGTTCTTTGAGTTCGCTTTCCATTGCTGTCATCTGTAATGCGCCTGTAGGACAAGCAGATACACAAACAGAACAACCCATACAATCAAGAGGAGAAATAGCAAGAGTAAACTTGTATACTCCCTTACCCTTACCAGCCTTAACATCAACAATCTTAGTATTCTCAGGAGCATTCTTTGCTTCTTCTTCTGTTAGAGCAAATGGTCTAATTGTTGCATGAGGACATACGTAAGAACACTGGTTACACTGGATACACTTAGCGCTATCCCAAACTGGAACAGAAACAGCAACGCCTCTCTTCTCATATGCCGCAGCACCAAGTTCAAACTGACCATCAACGTGATCAACAAATGCACTTACAGGTAGACTGTCGCCATCCATCTTGTCAACAGGGTTGAGGATAGTAGAAACCATCTTAACAAGGTCTTTTCTTCCTTCGAGCTTCTCTTCCTTCTTCTCGTCAACAGCATCTTTCCAAGAAGCAGGAACGTCAATCTTAACAAATGCAGAAGCACCAAGATCGATTGCCTTGTGGTTCATGTCAACGATATCCTGACCCTTCTTGAGGTAAGACTGAGTAGCCTTTTCCTTCATGTGCTGGATAGCTTCTTCCTGAGGCATAACCTTTGCAAGAGTGAAGAATGCAGACTGGAGAATTGTGTTTGTTCTCTTACCCATGCCAATCTTCTGAGCAAGATCAATAGCATCGATTGTGTAGAGCTGAATGTTGTTCTTTGCGATATAACGCTTAGCCTCTGCATTGAGGTGATGCTCAAGTTCTTCAAGTGTCCACTGACAGTTAATCATGAAGATACCATTTGGCTTAACGTCCTGAACCATCTTGAAGCCCTTTGTTACGTAGCTTGGGTTGTGGCAAGCAACAAAGTCAGCCTTGCTGATGTAGTATGGGCTTCTAATTGGCTTATCACCAAAGCGGAGGTGAGAAATTGTTACACCACCAGTCTTTTTAGAGTCATACTGGAAGTATGCCTGAACATACTTATTTGTGTAGTCTCCAATAATCTTAATAGAGTTCTTGTTAGCACCAACTGTTCCATCTCCACCAAGACCCCAGAACTTACATTCGATTGTGCCTTCTGCTGCTGTGTTTGGAGCATTCTTGTCTTCTTCAAGAGAGAGATGTGTAACATCATCGTTGATACCAAGTGTGAACTGTCTCTTTGGATTATCTTTCTTAAGTTCATTGTATACAGCGAATACAGATGCTGGAGGAGTATCCTTACTTCCAAGACCATATCTTCCGCCGATAACCTTAAGATCTGTTCTTCCGTTTTCGCTGAGAGCTGTAATAACATCAAGATAGAGTGGTTCTCCAATAGCACCTGGCTCCTTTGTTCTATCGAGGACAGCAATCTTCTTACATGTTGCTGGAATAGCCTTGATGAGTCTGTCAGCCTTGAATGGTCTATAGAGCCTTACCTTGATGAGACCAACCTTTTCGCCATGTGCGTTGAGGTAGTCGATAACTTCTTCTGCAACATCACAGATAGAACCCATTGCGATGATAACTCTGTCTGCATCTGGTGCACCATAATAGTTAAATAGCTGATAGTCTGTGCCAAGCTTAGCATTAACCTTAGCCATGTATGATTCAACAACTTCAGGAAGAGCATCGTAGTACTTATTGCAAGCTTCTCTGTGCTGGAAGAAGATATCACCATTTTCATGAGATCCTCTCATGTGTGGGTGTTCTGGATTAAGAGCGTGTTCTCTAAATGCCTTAACAGCATCCATGTCGCACATATCCTTTAAGTCAGCATAATCCCAAACAGCAATCTTCTGAATTTCGTGAGATGTTCTGAAACCATCGAAGAAGTTAATGAAAGGAACCTTGCCTGTGATTGCTGATAAATGAGCAACAGGAGAGAGGTCCATAACTTCCTGAACGTTACCTTCGCAAAGCATAGCAAAACCTGTCTGTCTACAAGCCATTACGTCGCTATGGTCACCGAAGATGTTTAATGCCTGAGTTGCAACTGTTCTTGCAGAAACATGGAATACAGCAGGAAGCTGCTCAGCTGCAATCTTATACATGTTAGGGATCATGAGTAAGAGTCCCTGTGAAGCTGTGTAAGTAGAGGTGAGTGCACCAGCTCCAAGAGAACCGTGAACAGCACCAGCTGCACCTGCTTCAGATTGCATTTCAACAACCTTAACCTGAGTTCCGAAGATATTCTTCAGGCCATTTGCACTCCATTGGTCAACAAAGTCAGCCATAGGGCTTGATGGAGTGATTGGATAAATACAGGCAACTTCACTGAATGCATAGCTAACATGAGCTGCTGCGTTGTTGCCGTCCATGGATTTCATTTTTCTCACCATGAAAGAGCCTCCTTGACAATTAGTCCAGACACAAGTCTGAAAGGGAATAATCATTTTTATACAAAGAGAGAAGGGGCAAAACCATCTGTCCCACTTTGTCGATACGAATCAAGAATAACCTCATTTAGGACACATTTCAACCTGTTATGGGTTTTCTTAACTCTTCATTTTATATTTTAATAGCAAAAAAAAGACACGATTTTTCAACCGTGTCTAATCTTAATAAAGATGATTAGTTCTTCTCTGAGAAGTATCTCTTGAGTAAGCCTTCAAAAGCCTTTCCATGTCTAGCTTCATCTCTAGCCATTTCGTGAACTGTATCGTGAATAGCATCAAGATTATACTGCTTAGCAAGCTTAGCAAGCTCAAACTTTCCACTTGTTGCACCATTCTCAGCTTCAACTCTCATCTCAAGGTTTTTCTTTGTGGATGGAGTGATTACTTCACCTAAAAGCTCTGCAAATTTAGCAGCATGCTCAGCTTCTTCATGTGCAGCCTTTTCCCAGTAAAGACCAATTTCTGGGTATCCTTCTCTATGAGCAACACGAGCCATAGCTAAGTACATACCTACTTCGCTGCATTCTCCTTCAAAGTTAGCTCTAAGACCATCGATGATTTCCTTTCTAACTTCTTCTGGAACGTTGTCTCCGAAAATCTTTCCAACTCCAACTACATGCTCTGCAGCCCAAGAGAGAGATTTCTCTTCAACAAGTTTAAACTTGCTTCCTGGAGCCTTACATACTGGACAATACTCAGGTGGATTCTTTCCTTCATAAACATATCCGCAAACTGGACAAACCCATTTTTTCATATTTGTTTTCCTCCGAATTTCTTTTTCTTACTAGGAAATATTATCATTAAGAAAAGCTTTTGTGAAGTCTTTTTTTAATTTTTTTAAACAAAATCTGTAAATTGTGTAAAAAGAAGCAATCTATGCTTTTCTCTTGGAAACTTTTCATTACTCTAAATAGAGGAGGTTATATGATTCAGGATAAAATTGTTTCACTTAAGGATATTGAAGAAAAGAAGAGAGAGCTAACACAAAAAATGGAAAAACAAATGAGAGCTAGATTAGAGAGCTCTACTTATCCACTTCGTGCTCTTCTTTCGTATTATAGAAGTGCAATGATGGAGGTTGAGACAAAGTTCAAAGTATTGGATGAACAGTTTTCTCTTTCTTATGATCGTAATCCTATTGAATCTATATCTACTCGCCTTAAAAGCATTGACCAAATATATGATAAAGCAAGAAGAAAGGGGATTCCGATTTCTCTTAAGTCAATTGAAGAGAACATCTATGACATTGCTGGCGTAAGAGTTGTTTGTCCCTTTGAAAAAGATATTTACATGCTTCGTTCATCTATTTTGAATCATGATGATGTTGTTCTTTTTGAAGAGCGTGATTATATAAAAAATCCAAAAGAGAGTGGATACAGAAGCCTTCATCTTATAATTGAAGTACCAATCTACCTAGAAGAAGGTAAAAGACAAATGAAGGTAGAAGTGCAACTTAGAACAATGGCCATGGATCAATGGGCATCTTTAGAGCATAGACTAATGTATAAAAAAGATTTGCCGGATGATATTACTTCAGATTTAAGGAAGAAACTATTAGAGTGTGCAGAACTTAATAAAAAGCTAGATATGATCATGCAAGACATAAAGGATACTACAGACCTCTATCTTGCTGATGATTAATTTCTTTCTTCTTTGCTCCTCCTAAGTTATTAAAAAGCTTTTGTGGTATTTCGTGAATAATTGCAATTCCAAGGACCATAGCAAGACAAACATTGGCTGTTATACTACCGCTAGTTGCTGCTTTATCTAGCTGCTCAGATACCAAGTAGTAAACAGTCCAATATATATCTGCACCGGGAACGAGAGTGAAAATGCCAGCAACTAAGAAAATTAACTCTGGACACTTTATTTTTACAGCTAAAAGTCGGCTAAGAAATGCAACAACAGCTGAAGATAGAAAAATCGCAAATGCGTAACCAAGTATTGGTTTAAAGAAGGCAAAAACAATCCATCCAATTAGGCCAACAAAGCCACAAGAAAGATAGTATTTGCTTGGTATATTATAAAGTACAGAAAAGGCTATTGTTCCAAAGAAAGAAGCAACTAGAACATATATGCTCATAGAAATAATCCTCCTTGGATACGGCTATAGAGAGCTAGAATGACTCCGACCCCAACAGCTATGCACGTGAAAACAAATATGGCATCTAGAAGCCTAACCATTCCCGAAAGGTAATCTCCGTTTCCTATATCTCTTATTCCATTAACAAATGGAATACCTGGAATAAGTGGGATTATAGAGCCAGCTATCATGGCATTCATGTTATCGCTTAAACCATAGTGGTGGAAAATGAGACATATTGATGTTACAAGTGCTGAGCCTATGAGGTTCGAAGTGATTTTTGATAGGTGTGGCTTTGAAATAAATTCTATAAAGAGGCCAAGAGAAAGACCTGCAATAAGTGCAACAAGGCCATCTTTTAATGTTCCAGAGAAGAGAAGGGCAAAGCATGCAGAACTAAGTGCTGTTGCGATAAGCCGCTCGAGTCTTGTTTTTGCACTCATCTTTTTAATTCTTTCTATTTCTTCTCTTGCTTCCTTTAGTGTGTATTTGTCTTTTGCAATTTCTCTTGAGAGTTGGTTTATAGCAACAACTTTAGCAAGGTTTGGGGAGTTTACAGGAATATATTTTACTCTAGCAAAGCTATTTCCATTTTCTTCTGTACCAGATGTAAATATTCCATTTGTCAAAACAAAAAAATCGCCTTCTCTTACACCATAGTGAGAGGCGATTCTTTTCATTGTATCTTCTGTGCGAAAAGTCTCTGCTCCATTTTCAAGCATAACTTTTCCTGCTTCCATAGCTACAGTTAGTACTTCTCCAACGCTTTCTTCCATTTTTCTTCCTGTTGACCTCTCTATTCTCTACTGTAAGATAGCAGATAAGTCAACAAGAAGAATTAACTTAATAGTTTAAAAGTGTTTTTGCTTCACTATCTGACATGTTATATGACCATAGAGTAGAGTATATCTCTTTTGTTTTCTCTACCATGTCATAGTTGTAAATTTCTGGATATGCAAGGTTACCTAACCACCATACGCCAAGAATCATATTAAGTGAAGGAGGGCCACTTAGCCAGTTATATGGAAGAGATGGAATTTGATAATACTTTCCATTCTTGATTGCATCGAGTCCATTCCAAGCTGGATCATCTTTAACAGTATCATAAATAGAGTTAGCAGAGAATAAAATCATATCTGGATTAGCGAGTATGACTTCTTCCATGTTAACAACATTTCCACCACCCTTGTTGCTGACCTTGTCTACAACAATAGCGTTTTCAACACCAACAATGTCCAATACTTGAGCCTGTGTAGATCCTTTAGCGTTAGTATTTAGACCTGTAGGACCAGATGTGTAAAGAACAGAAATTCTATCTTCGTCTTTAACCTTAGCAGAGTTTTCTTTTGCCATGCTAACTGTCTCTTCAACTAGCTTAGCAAGTTCTTCGCCTCTTTCTTCATTATTAAAAATGTCACCAAGCATTCTAAAAGCTTTAGCCATGTGATTTAAATCAGCTTCAATGAAGATTACAGGAATACCAATCTTCTCCTGAAGTGCGTTCAAATCATCTTCAATGCCATTCTTCTTATCACCTAAATCGATAACAAGCTGAGCTCCCGAATTAAGTAATTCTTCAAGGTTTAGCGTTGCTTTTCCACCATACATTTGTCCTGTTTCTGGTAGAGTAGAAACCTTTTCAGGAAGATACTTTAGAGCATCTCCTGTTATTCTTCCGCTAATAGTGCACATCTTCTCAGGTGCAAATGTGATTAAGAACATTGATGCAACGACGCCAGATGGGGCAACCTTCTCAATATTTACTGGAATTTCAACTTCTCTATTTACAGAGTCAACGAATATACGAGTTGTTTTTTCTGTTGTTTCTGCTGCTGGTTGAGCAAAAATAAAGAGAGTTGAGAAAAGTAAAACAAATAAAACAGATATTATTTTTTTCATAATTTTCTCCTCTTGATGTACGTATAATTTTTGAAAACAATACGAAAGAAGTCAATATCTTTTTACTTAAATAATGGCGATAAGAATGGGCCAAGTGCTATCACTCGACCCACTATTTATCTCTTTGCTATTTTTGTTACATTAAGTATATGGCAAATGAGTTTATCAGAGAGAAGAGATGGACTCTCTAATCTCCATCTCCAATTGCCACCACAAGTTCCTGGGGTATTAACACGTCCTTTGTTGTCTATGTGCAACCAATCTTGAAGAGGAACAACCATCAAGAATGATTTACTCTCCATTCCTAGATTTATTATTGCCTCACAGAGCTCATTGTCATCCACAACATTTAGTCTATTTCTAGCATTATCTACATAAATTTTATCGGCTTCTTTTATCCAACCCATCAAAGTGGAATTATCATGAGTGCCTGTATAGCAAACGCTATTTTCACTATAATCCTTTGGGTCGTATGTTCCTTTTTCTCTTGTATCAAAAGCAAATTGCAAAATTTTCATTCCTGGCCATGCCGATGCTTTTAATAGAGCAATAACCTCTGGTGTAAGATAGCCTAAATCTTCAGCAGTAAAACTTAGAGTAGGGAAAGAGCTATTTAAGGTATCTGTAAAGGCTCTTCCTGGGCCCTTTACCCATCTGCCATTACGGGCTGTTTTTTCGCCATACTTTACGCAATAGTAGCTCTCTAATCCTCTAAAATGGTCAAATCGAATGATATCGTAGAGTTTACTTGCGCCTTCAATTCTTTTTTTCCACCAAAGAAATCCATCTTCTTTCATCCTCTCCCAATTGTAGAGAGGGTTTCCCCAAAGTTGACCATCTTTATTAAAGTAATCAGGTGGAACTCCACTAACCTCAGTTGGAATGAAGTTGTCATCAAGTTGAAATTCTTCAGGATTAGCCCATACTTCTGCGCTATCTAAAGCAACATAGATTGGAATATCGCCAATAATGCCGATAGATTTTTCTTTTGCATAAGAGCGAAGAGCATTCCATTCTTTGAAGAAAACAAACTGTAAGAAAGTAAAGAATGAGATATCATCAGCTAATTCTATTTTGTATTGTTCAAGTGTTGCTTTGTCTCTCTTTCTTGCTTTTTCTGGCCACTCTATTACGCTCTTCATGCCATAGTGACGCTTAAGAGCCATAAATAGAGTATAGTCCTCAAGCCAAGAAGAGTTTTCTTCCTTAAACTCTTCTATCTCTTTTTTATATTTTTCTCTTCCTTTTATATATGCAGAATAAAGAACAATGTATCTACTTGAATAAATTGCACCGTAATCAACTTTATTCTTGTCATTTCCCCAATAGTGATCCTCAACTTCTTCCTTTGTTAATAAACCATCTTCAATTAATAGATCCAAATCGATTAAATATGGATTTCCTGCAAATGAAGATAGAGCTTGGTAAGGAGAGTCGCCATAGCTTGTTGGTCCTAGTGGTAGTATTTGCCACCACTTTTGACCAGATGAGGCAAGAAAATCAATAAAGTCATAGGCACTTTTTCCGAGCGTCCCGATTCCATAAGGAGAGGGTAAACTTGTTAATGGCATAAGTATGCCTGAAGCTCTTTTTTTCATCTTTTAGTCTCTTTAAATACCGCCCTAAAATAAGGCGGTAGATTAATATAATAGTGATAAAGGAGTGGATTAACCTTTTACTGCACCTGCCGCTACACCCTTAATGATGTATTTCTGGCAACATAGGTAGAAAATAATTACAGGAATAATCCCCATAAGAATCATAGCCATTGTTGCTCCCAAATCAACAGTACCATAACTTCCCTTTAGATACTGAATATGGATTGGTATTGTCATATAAAGGTTTCTGTTTAGAACAAGATATGGTAGCAAATAGTCATTCCAAACCCACATTATTTCAAGAATAGCAACAGAAATGAGAGTTGGCTTTAAAACAGGAAGAACAATTGAGAAGAATGTTTTAACTGGTCCACATCCGTCAATTGTTGCTGCTTCTTCCATCTCTAATGGAACGCTCTTAACAAAACCTGAGAACATAAAGATTGCAAGTCCCGCACCAAAACCTAGATATACAACAGGAATTGTATAAGGAGTATTTAACTTCAATGTGTCTGCAGTCTTTGATAGTGTGAACATAACCATCTGGAATGGAACTACCATTGAGAAGACACAAAGGTAGTAAACAATTCTAGAGATAGTAGAATCAACTCTTGAAATATACCAAGCACTCATTGATGTGCAAATTAAAATCAATGCAGTAGAGAATATTGTGATGTAGAAGGAATAGAAAACACTCTTAAAGAAAGGATAGTTACCAAATGTCATACCCTTAACAAAGTTGCTCATTCCTGCCCACTGTTCTCCGAGTGGAAGACCAAAGGTATTTGTTTTTACAAATGTATTAAGCTTAAATGAGTTGATTAATACAAGCAAAACAGGGAAGACCCATACAAGAGCAATTAATGAAAATATAACTGAAAGAATATTCAGCTTTCTTTTTTCAGCTTTTAAAGCACCCATTATTGCTGAACCTCCTTCTCCCTTGTGAATTTGAGTTGTAATAAGCCAAGAGCTGCAACAAGAATAAAGAATATTACAGCTTTAGCCTGTGCTGTTCCTCTAGCGTTAACATTTGAACCATAGAATGTTGAATAGATGTTAAGAGCAAGCATTTCGGTTGTCTTGACAACAGAACCATCTGCATTAAATCTAAATGGCTGACCACCTGTTAGAGCAAGGTTCTGATCGAAAAGCTTGAAGCCATTTGATAGTGATAAGAATGTACAAATTGTAATAGATGACATGACATTTGGTATTGTAATCTTAATAAGTGTCTGCCATTTATTAGCACCATCAATTTCAGCAGCTTCCATCATATCTTCAGGAATTGATTGTAGGCCTGCAATATAGATGATCATCATATATCCAATTTGCTGCCAACACATAAGAATAATCAAACCCCAAAAGCCATATTTTGTTTCCATAAGGATTGAAGTATTGAAATGAGAAAGAATTCCATCAAAAATCATTGACCAAATGTAGCCAAGGACGATTCCTCCGATAAGGTTTGGCATAAAGAAAACAGTTCTGAAGAGATTACTTCCTTTCATGCCTTGGGTAAGAGCAAGTGCAATAGCAAATGCTAATACGTTAATTAAAACAACAGATACTACTGTGTATAGAGCTGTATACCAAAATGCATGGACAAAAGAAGCATCTTGGAAAGCTTTTATATAGTTAGAAAAACCAATGAATGTTGCATCACTTGTAATTCTGAATTTACAGAATGAAAGATAAATACCCTGTAAGAAGGGCCATACAAAGCCAATAAAGAAACAGATGATCGTTGGTCCCATAAATAGAGGGAACCATTTCTTTATAGGTTTTTTTATAAGAGAAGAGCTTAATCCGCCCTCTGCTTTTCGATGAGTTTTAAATGTTTTTTTCATTAAGACACCTGAATGAATAAATAAAAAAAGGAAAAATAAGGGCGGGTAGATGCCCGCCCCAACTGAAGCTTAATGCTCCTTAGCGTACTGTGTAGCCCAGCCCTGAACAAATGCTGTCTTAACAAGTTCCCAAGTTTCTGCACTTGGAGCGTTGTCGTACTGGTTCATAGCTGATACAAGACCTGCTCTCCAATCATCAACAGCTGGAGTATAGTTGAATGCCCATGTCATGACATAGTTGCCTTCCTGTGAGTATTCGTTAGCCTGATCGAGGAATACGTTACCACTTGCAGCAGCCTTCTTATAAGGAATAGCACCAAATGTAGCAGCAAGAGCCTTTGTTCCTGTTTCGCTTGTTACCATCCAAACCATGAAGTCCATAGTTGCCTGGATATCTTCTGCCTTAGCGTTCTTGTTGATAGCCCAGCAGTTTTCTGTACCACAGTTGAGGCCTGCTTTCTCTTCGCCTTCAACTCCACAATAGAATGGAATCATAGCGAGGTTAGCTGGATCTAAGCCATATGTCTTTGTAAGAGCATCAAATTCCCAGTTACCGTTCTGATAGAAGACAGCCTGCTTCTTCCCAAATTCAGCTTCTGCATCGTATCCGCCTGTTGCAAGAGATGCTGGAGAATATGCGCTGTTGTTGATGTAGAGATCCCAAAGGTTCTTGAAGTTATCAAGATACTTGCCTGTGATTGTTGCAGGCTGAGGACCAGCTGTCCAACCATTGTCTCTTGCTTCATAGTAAAGAGCTGCGTTAGCAAGGTGTCCTGTGAATCTCCAGCTTGATGAACCGTCCATACCACTAGATGTGAAAGCATCAAAACCAAGTTCCTTGCTTCTAGCGTGAATGTCTTCAACAACCTTCTTTAAAGAAGCGAAGTTTGTGATATCGCTGAGAGAATAACCAGCCTTAGCAAGGAGTTCCTTGTTTACGATGATACCAAATGCTTCATAGCAATAACCGATAGAGCAAAGCTTTCCGTTTGCATCATAAAGGTTGTAAGCATTTGTATTGAGTTCGTTTGCAATAGCTGTGCCTGTTAAATCTAAGCAGTAGTCACCCCAAGATGAAACAGCGCCCTGATTACCAACAACAAAGAGTGTAGGTGGTTCAGACTTATCCATTTCAGCTGTAAGAGTTTCATTATATGTTCCACTAGCTGCTGTAACAACCTTTACTGGAACACCTGTTTCAGCTGTGTAAGCCTTTGCAAGATCCTGAAGAGCTGCATCTGACTCTGGTTTGAAGTTAAGCCAATAGACACTACCTGTCTTTTTTGTTGCCTGTCCCTGTTCTGCTGCACCCTGTGCGAAAACACTTGTTAAACAAAGTGCAAGAACGAGGAGGATAGCTGTAAATTTCTTCATATAGAATTACCTCCAAAATTCCCCCAAAAATGGGAATTGTATTCTTTTACTTCTTCTATATTACACCGGTTTAGTAAGTTTGCAATATTTTTTTTGTTTAAAATTCGTAAATCGGTAAACTAATCATTTTGTTTAGTTATACAGTAATTTAAACATTTAAAAATTATGTAAATAGCAAAAAATATATATTTTAATTAAAACTCCTCATTATTGGTGAAAAGACACAGTTTATAGAGGCTTTATAAACAAAAATCTCAAATAATTCACATTTTTTTGAGAATTCAGAAATTCTTAATGCAAAAAGAATAAATCAAGTAAATAATAAAGAAAAGCTAATCGATAAAGCTTTATTTATTGTAAGGGGATGCAAATGCAACTAACTGAACGTCAAAAAAACATTTTAAATGGATCTGAGGGAGAGGTTAAGGCAAAAATCATGAAGACTCTCATCATGTATGGTGAGACATTCGGTGCCGACAAAATGGTTGATATTACCAGTAAATATGGCCATCTTGTTACTTCTTTTGGCTTATCTGTAATGAAACCTGTTTATGAGTTGATGGACAAGCTTATTGAAGGCGGGGCTGTTTCTAGTCAACCATTTACTGTTGACCCAATGCCACTCGAAAAATGTGTACCTTCAAATTTTATTCAGAATATATTTTTTAAAGTGATGTATTCAAAGCAAAAAGAATACGATGAACAGCTAAAGAAACTTGGTATTCTTAATAGTGATGCTTATACATGTACTTGCTATATGGAAGAAGTTGGCAATATTCCAAATGAGGGAGAAATCCTTTCTTGGGCAGAGAGCTCTGCTGTCGTTTATGCAAATAGCGTTCTTGGTGCTAGATGTAATCGTAATAGTGGTATTTTAGATTTATTTGGTTCAATAGTTGGTTGTGTACCTCATTTTGGACTATTAACCGATGAAGGTAGAAAAGCAGATTGGCTCGTAGAAATAAAGACAACTAAAAAGCCAGAAGCTCAACTCTTGGGTTCTGCTATTGGTATGCGCGTAATGGAGAATGTCCCTTATGTTGTTGGATTAGACAAATACTTCTCTTCATTAGATGATGAAGCAAAGGCATACTTAAAGGATTTTGGTGCAGCAACTGCAAGTAATGGTGCTGTTGGTCTCTATCATATTGAATCTTTAACTCCAGAAGCTGTAAAGAATGGCAGGTCTCTATTAAAAGAGGGCTATAAGACTTATGTAATAGATGATGAAGAGTTAGAGAGGGTTGAAAAGTCATATCCAATTATTTGGAAAGATAAGAATGCTAAGCCAAAACTAGCATTTATTGGTTGTCCGCACCTTTCTAAAGAGCAACTATTCTCATGGGCAAAAAGAATAGACGAAAGCTTAAAGAAAAATGGAATGACTAAACTCGATATTCCAACTGTGATGACAGCAGCTCCTCAGGTAATGGAGAATTTCAAGAAGACAGAAGAGGGAAAGCGCTTAGTAGAACAAGGCGTAATACTTAGTCATATATGTCCACTAATGTATATGAATAACCCTAAGTGTGGTTCTATGCCTGTTGTTACATGCTCTAATAAACTCAGAACATATACTTCAGCTCGTTTCTATAAAGAAGATGAATTACTTAGTGTTATTACAGGAGGCACAAAATGAAGAAAGAGTTTAAAGGAAGAGTTGTCGTAAAAGGAGAAACTAAGGCTATAGCCCTTGTCTCAAAGAATGGATTTAATACACTTGCCTCCTATCAACACTCATTAATGTTTGGTGATAAAAAAGGAAAATGCTCTGATCAGAATAATCCAGATTTATACAATAAGCCAATGGCCGGAACAGCACTATGTATGCCTCAGACAATAGGATCAACTACAGGTGGGCTTGTTCTCTTTTGTGCAACAAGTATGGGACGACAGCCTAAATGTCTACTTTTTTCTAAGCCAATTGATTCTCTTGCTGCAGCAGGCGCAATTCTCTCGGATGTTTGGACAGAAGAAAGTATGCCAACAGTAGATATGCTTGGTGAAGAATTCTTAGATTTTGTCCAAACAGGTGACTCTATAACAGTTAAGGAAGATGGAACAGTTATAGTTGAAAGATAGTTTTTCTTTTAATATTACTCGATAGGAAAGGCCCCAATTTGCGGGGCCTTTAAATTTAGATTTTCATGCCAACTTCATATGCTCGCCAAATAACGGAACGTAGATTACCAACTTTTAAGCAATCTCCTACAAGATGGACTTTACCTTCTGTTGTTAAAGGAGATGGTATGTAACCGGCAGATGAAATAACACTATCAACAGGGATTTCAATTACAGAGCCGTCTTTTCTCGAGCAAATGATTGATTTGTCTTTTACTTCTGTAAGCTTTGTTTCTAAATAAACAGGAATATTATTTAGTTCGAACCATTCCCTTAAATATGAGGAGTTAGCTAAACAAACACCTTTTTGTTTTATAAGATCATCAAGCATTTCAACTATAATTGGATGCTTGCCTTGTAAAGCTAATTCATAGGCAATCTCGCTTCCTGTTAAACCTCCACCTATTATTGCAACTTTATTTCCAACTTCCTTGCCATTTAAGAATGTGCATGCTTCTATTGTTTTTTCAAAGCCTGGAACATTCTTTAAGAATCTTGGCTTAGCTCCAGTTGCAATTACATATTCATCAGCTTTAATTGAAGAGATATCTTTAATCTCGCTATTTAGGTGAACTTCAATATTCTCTTTTTCAACTTCACGTCTGTACCAAGCAAGTAGATCTCTAAGTTTACCTTTATATGATTCACTAGAAGCAGGAACAAATGTTCCACCAAGATAATCGTTCTTTTCATAGATTATTGGATTGTGACCACGCTTTTTTAGAACAAGTGCGGTTTCCATTCCACCAATACCACCACCGATTATTGCTACTGTTTTTGGTTTATTGGTTTTGACAATTTTGTGTTTATTCCATTGCATTGTTTCCGCATTAACAGCACATCTAGCAAGATGGAGTGAATCACTTAGATCTTGGTCATTAGGGACACCTTTATAGTGACACATATTGAAGCAACCATTGTGACAAAGAATGCAAGGCTTAATATCTTCAGCTCTGTCATCCATGAGCTTTGTTATCCATTCTTGGTCGGCAAGGAATTGACGAGCAAATCCTGCACCATCAATCTTTCCTTCTTTTATAGCTTCTGATGCAACAAACGGATCCAAGCGTCCTGCTGCTACAACTGGAATAGAAACAAAGTTCTTTATATGTTCAACGTCGCTAAGGTTACAGTTTTCTGGCATATAGATTGGTGGGTGTGCCCAATACCAAGCATCATAAGTACCATTATCACAATTGAGCATATCATAGCCGGCTTCCTCTAAATATTTAGCTGCCTTTTCACTTTCTGCCATATCTCTTCCGACTTCGGTATAATTTTCACCAGGAAGAGCACCTTGTCTAAATCCCTTTGTTTTTGAAATTACGCTGTAGCGAAGAGAAACTGGAAAATCAGAGCCACAGCTTTTTTTGATAGCTTTAACAATATCTGTTGCAAAACGATATCTGTTTTCGAAGCTTCCACCATATTCATCAGTTCTTTTATTAACATACTTTAGAGTAAACTGGTCTAGAAGATAGCCTTCATGTACTGCATGAACTTCAACTCCATCAACTCCAGCTTCCTTAAGTAGTCTTGCGCTTTCTGCAAAGGCAAAGACCATATGATCAATTTCCTTCTTTGTCATTGCTCTGCTTGGAACTTTATCTGACCAACGATTAGGAGAAGGGGAAGCAGTAGCTGTAATTTTATCTAAATTCATGAAAGGCTTGGAAAGTACATTTAAAACAGGATTAGTATAAAGCTTTTCCATCATTTCGCTGATAGTGAATGATCTGCCAAATCCAGCTGTAAGTTGCACAAAAAGCTTTGCTCCAGTCTTATGGAATTCTGGCATCCATTCTTTGAGCTTCTTATACATACCTTTATTTTTATATAGCCATTGCCCAAACATAGGGTTATAAACAGGTTGGCATCCAGGAAGTACTAAGCCAACATTGTTTTGAGCAACACGCATGATAAATTCTGCGCCGTCTTTATCAAAGTGGTTTTTCTCCATCCATCCAAAAAGGTCTGTTCCTCCCATGCTTGTTAATACAATTCTATTTTTTATTTCGCATGAGCCAATACGCCATGGCGTAAAAAGGCTATTGAGTCTACTATCCATATTTCCTCCATTTAGTCCAAATTAATTGTACTACAATTGTTAAGAAGAAAAAAATAAAAAAATATCAAAACAAAACCGTTAAAAAAAGTTTAAAGGTTTTCGCCTAAACCGTTAAAAAATCTTTAAAGGTTTTACTTAATGTGATATCTTTATTACATGGAAAAAATAAAGGAAACATTGAAAGAAATAATTCTTGAAAATCAAGAGATTAGAACCGATAACCTTATTAAAAGAGATTTAATAGTTGAAAGGATTGAAAAAAAAGCAACTATAATTCTTGGAATAAGAAGATGTGGGAAGACATCATTGTTGCTTGAGTATATAAACTCGCTTATTTTAGATGGTGTTGATAAAAATCAAATTTGCCATATAGATTTTTCTGATGACAGACTCATTTCTATAAATAATGATGAACCTAGAGTTGTTTCGGATTCATATTATGAACTCTTTCCTGGAAACCATGGGAAAAGGGTTTACTTTATTTTTGATGAAATCCAATACTTAAATAATTGGGAATACCTTGTTAATAGGTTGCAGTCTACAGAAAACTGTGAAGTAAATATTACAGGTTCAAGCTCTAAAATCTTGCTGAACGAAACTTCTTCCGTTTTAGGTGGAAGGAAACTTGGTTGGAATTTATATTGTTATTCTTATAGAGAGTTCTTAAGAGCAAAAGGTGAGGAGCCAACAACGCTTATTCCAAAACAAATTAAAGACAAACAAGTAGGTTTATTTAATGAATACTTGAAAATTGGGGGATTTCCTGAGGCACTTTTATTCTCTTTAGATGCTTCTAGGACTTTATTTTTCCAAAATATAATAAACGATATTCTCTTTAGAGATATCATTCTAAGACACAATATTTCGAAACCAGAAGCACTAAAGACAATGGTCATTGTATTGTTTAGTATGATGAGTAGTCCTTTAAGCGAAACAAAGCTATATCAAAGACTCGTTGGAATGCATGTTAGGATTTCAAAGCCAACGATGAGCGAGTATCTAGAATATGCGATAGAAAGTTGTACTTTTTATCTCGTTCCAATAAGAAGCTACAATGAGGCAGTTAAGGCAACAAACCCAAAAAAATTGTATGTAGCTGATCATGCGCTTGCTGCCGCAAGTGGTGGATTTATATCAAATAATATTGGAGCAAAGCTTGAAAATATCGTATTCCTCCATATAAGAAGAAAAACAGATAAAGTGTTTTATTACAAGACAAAATCTGGGTATGAAGTAGATTTTGCCTATGGTAATGACTTTGATGTTAAATTGGTTCAAGTCTCTGCAGATATTGCCAACGAAGAAACATTTTCTAGAGAGAAAAGGAGTCTTATTGAAGCAATGGCGGAACTTAATCTAAAAGAATCAACAATAGTGACCCTGGGAGAGGAAGACGAAGTAGTAGAGGAGAATATGGTAATAAGGATAATACCTGCGTGGAAGTATCTCTTATTGGATATGTAATTTATAAAAGGAAGGTGGTATTAGCTTTATTAACTCTTGATTCAAGTATTTTTTTTAGTGAAAATAAATCAGATTTTTTATTATTTGAAGGTAGAAGACATCTTTCGATTATTGCCGAATTAGTTCTTTTTTTGGCAAAAAGAGTCAGCTTAAGAGATTTGTTTTGATTTACGAGGTCATACACATGCAAATGTATGAATCCATTATTGTCATCAATATTAATATCTGTCAGATTAAAGTTTTCTAGCATATAATCAAATAATGATTTTTGAATTACGAGGACTAAGTGTTTATTTAGTTTTTCAAAAATACGACATTTATGGAGCATTTGAACAAGTATAGTCTTTACTGTCATTTTCCAATTGAGCCCATATGTTTTGCCAATTAATGGTTCTGTTTCCTTTATTAGACCATGTTCAATTAGCAACTTCTGTCTCTCGTTCCACACTGAGCCTGTTGTATCAACAGATTGAACTTCTACTCCTACAAAATTTTCAATTGTCTTTTTATTTATTAAGGTTAGAATAAAATCAATCTGCCCTTCAGGAAGTACAACTTCTGGAATAACGAAAACTTCATTATCAATTTGAGTTTTACTAAGCAAAGGAACACAATCTTTAAAAATAGTATTATCCTCCAAAAAACGATTTGGACATATAACTATGTCATTTGATTTGTATTTTACAGAACAAACACCAATTTTTTCTTGAGGATACGATTTTCTCATTTTTGAGCATTTTCTTTTTGTATAAGGGCAGATTTGATTTTTAATGGAATTTTTTTCCTGTTGAGATAAAAAAGAAGCGTTAATGCCAAATAGTTCGCTAACACCGTTCATTTTCACTATTTATCATCCTCATAAAGTATTGGTTTAAATTCAGAGCATCTATTCATAGCTAGTTCTATGTATTCTTCTGAAATATCAATGCCAATGCTTTTTCTTTTTAATAGAGAAGCAATATAAGAAGTTGTTCCACTTCCAACAAAAGGATCAAGGACAATGCCGTTTGTTGGACAAGTCAAAAGTATGGGTGTCTTAACTAAATCTTCTGGAAAGATTGCGTAATGTACTTTATTACCTTTTTTATTTTCACTTGTTATTTGCCAGACATCAGAAATAATACTTCCATTTGGGTTATAATTAAGAAAATAAAAACCATTGTCATTTAGCTCTTTAGCGCGCCCACTGAGAGATAAGTTATCTCCAAATGTAACACGTTGGTTAGCACCTTTAATTACCATTCTAAAGTCTGTTAATTCTCCTCGTTTAATCTTATTTAGATTTTCGTCTAGAGCTAAAAATGCTTTCTTTTTTTGTTCTTCGGTTAGTTCTGTACTGAGCTCTATTTTTCTTCTGTAGTTAATTCCTTTTACTCCAGTAGCGCTAATGACTTTGTTGTCTTTGACAATAGCTTTGCCGGGTCGTTTTCTGATGGCACCGTCATCATAAAAATATCCTTTTTTATTCTTCACAAAATGAAATAGTGGTTCATATTCACTTCTAAGGCAATCTTTGGAAAAGGATAGAGAGCCTTTCATTTTATCCCAAATAATGGTATTTCGAAGAATCCAATTTTGTTCATCCTGCATTTTTATCGCAATTCTATATGGAATATTAAGTAGGTTTTTTTCAAGGTATGAGTCGCCAATGTTTAACCAAAAAGAACCGGAAGGTTTAAGAATCCTATATAGCTCTTTTGTAATATTGAGGATCTTTTCAATATACTCAGTATAGTTTTTTTCAAGGCCCAAACTACCTTTTAAGTATTCTCTTTTGTGGTAATAGGGAGGACTAGTTATAATGCAGTCTATTGATTCATTTGGTAGATCTTTCAGAATGGTAAAAGCATCTCCATTAATGAAAAATGGAAACAAAACAGATGAATTAGAAATATATTGCTCTAAATTATTCATTCTAAGAAAAACCTACTTACAATCTTTAATTTAGCATATAAAAGATTAAAAGGAAGGTTTTCTTAGTTCTGTTTTGTTAAGTTTATAGATGTATATGAAATAAACAGGGACAACAATAATATCTGAAAGAATCCATGCTAGTGGGTGAGATATTACAATTCCAATATATCCTAGAGGTCTTGCCAAAATGATAGAGCCAAGACATCTGCCAATAAGCTCTAAGACGCAAGCAACAAGCGGTGCCCATGATATGTTCATGCTTTGGTCTGCTGTTCTATAAACCACAATTAAACCTAAAAGTAAGTAACATGGAGCAATTACAGAGAAGTATTGAATGACATACCTATCAATTTCACTATTGAAATTACTTACAAATATTGGGGCTAAATATGGAGCGGAAACAAGCATCAAAATTGCCATAAAAACATTAAGTGTTTCGACAATAAACAGAGCACTCCATACTCCCTGTTTGATTCGTTTGTATGAGCCACTTCCGTAATTTTGAGCAACAAAGGTCGAAAGTGAAGTTTGGAAGGCGCCATCAACAAGTACTGCTAATTGATCTACTTTGCTTGCTGCTGTAAAGCCTGCAATTGCCTTTGTGCCAAGGCTATTTACTGCACTTTGCATAACAATTTGGCCAATGCACATTACAGACATTTCCATACCCATAAGAGTTCCAAGCTTAAAGTGATCTGCTATATTCTTCTTTTCAATTCTCCATAGCTCTTTTTCAATTTTGAAAATTGGATATTTCTTTAATCCCACGATTAATGATAAAGATGCCGCTATCATTTGAGATAGCACAGTTGCCCATGCAGCTCCTGCAACTCCCCAGTTAAATGGAACAATGAATATGTAATCAAGAATGATATTAAGTAAGGAAGATATGATAAGAAAGATAAGAGGTACTTTACTGTCACCAAGCGCTCTTAGAATGTTTGAAATCATATTGTAGAAAATAGATGCGCCTGTTCCTAAAAGAATAACAAATAAGTATGAGTAGGCAAGTGTATCTATCTCTTTTGGAACATCCATTATCTCAACAATTTTACCTGTAAAGGGAACAAAGAGTAGTGTTAATAGAATTGTGAAGAAGAGTGAGAGGTATGTGGATGCAACGATGCTTTTCTTAACGCCTCTTTCATCTTTATGACCATAGCGTTGAGCCATAATTACAGCAAAGCCACTAGTAAAGCCTTGCACAAAGCAAAGTATAAAGTAAGAGAATACTGTAGTGCCTCCAACAGCAGCTAAAGCTTCTTCTCCTATTGTTTGTCCAACAATGATTGTATCTGCAAGAGTATAAAATAGTTGAAAAAGGTTTCCCCCAATAATTGGAAGAGTAAAGCTCCAAATAACTGAAATTGGTTTTCCTTGAGTTAAATCTCTCATTACTTTTTCTCTCGTGTGGAATAATAAGAACAAATAAAAGAATTGTTAAGATTAAGACAAAGCAAAAGTCTGTATTTTCAAGTTATTAGTTTCTTTTTTGATACAAAAAAATGGTATTGTCATATAAAAACAATACCATTCGATACCCGAGACGGGACTTGAACCCGTACGGCATTGCTGCCAGGAGATTTTAAGTCTCCAGTGTCTACCATTCCACCACCCAGGCGTTACAGAGAGAATAATAACCAAATTTTAAAAGAAAGGGAAGTAGCGTTTTCTTTTCTTTTCAATTTAATTAGAATTGGTTATCTTCTATTGTAGTCTTAGTAAAAGGAGTTTTTATTTATGACAAGTTGGCGTGATTTTTTCATTGGATTGGGTTCTGGTTGTGCTGTGGCCCTTCTTGTATGGTTTATATATATTATTAGACTCCATCTTGCAAAGAAGAGAGGCGATAACGAACTTAAGAAGCTTAAAGATATGCTTACTTCTCGCATGGAGATTGAAAATGATGGAGTTAATAAGCTAAAAAGCGAGAATGAGGAACTTAAAAGATATAATGAGAACTTAAGAGTCTCATTGCAGACACTCAGCCAAAAACCGGGAAGAAAAGAGATGGAGAGACTTCAAGTCTATCAGAAGGCTGTAGATCGACTTACAATCAACAGTCCTGGCTTTGGGCCTGCATGGCAAGCAGCTCTAAAAGAGAGTGAAGAGGAATTCAGCAAGACTTATAGTGGTGTTATTCCATTCATTCGTCGTGTAATTCCTGGAAAAACAAATGCTCAACTCATGGATGTTGATGATGCCAACGTAAGAGATGAATATAATTAGCTTTCGCTTTTTTCTTCAAGTTCTAGCCAACGCTCGGTCTTTTCATCGAGCGTTATTTTTTTCTCTTCGTATTTCTTTGTTCTTTCTTTAAGTGTTCCAAGCTCTGTCTCTTCTGCTGTTGAAAAAGAGTCTTCTAATGCCTTTATCTCGTTTTCAAGAGAGGCAATTTCTTCCTCTAAACTTTCCTTTTCTTTGTTCTCTTTGAAAGTAAGACCTTTTTTCTCTCTAGGCTTTCTGCTGTCTTTCTTTTTTTCTACTTCTCTTTCTTTTTCTTCCTCATCTTTTTTCTCTCTGTATTCTGTGTAGTTACCAGGAAAGAGTGTGATACGTTCATTTTCAATAACAAAGAGAAAATCAACAGAACAGTCTAAGAATGTTCTGTCGTGTGATGATATAATTGCGCATCCAGGAAAAGATGAGATGTAGTCTTCCAAGTTTTCCATAGTTGGAATATCTAAGTCATTAGTAGGTTCATCAAAGAGAAGAAAATTTGGATTCGAAATAAGTCTTGTAATCAAATAAAGTCTTCTTCTTTCTCCACCAGAAAGTAAGCTTATAGGGGTACGCTGACTTTCAATTGGGAAGCCAAATAGTTCAAGAAAACGAGAAGCTGAAACATCTTCTCCGTTTGTGTATCTGACTCTATTACCAAACTTTTCTGCATATTCGAGAGCTGTTTTGTTTTCTATAAGCTCTCTTCCCATTTGGTCGTAATAACCAAAGACGGTGTTTACACCTATATCGACAGTACCCCAATCTGGTTCTCTTATGCCACTTAAAATGTCGAGTAGGGTAGACTTTCCACTACCATTTTTTCCTATAAGTCCAATTTTTATGCCTTTGGTAAAAGAATATGTGAAATCTTTAAAAAGAATTCTATCTCCATATTTTGCACCGATGTTGTTAATATCTAAGATTTTTTTGCCAAGTCTTCTCTCTAAAGACGAAAACTCTGACATCTTTTCGTCCCTGACTTTTTTAATTTGACTTTGCATATCTTCGATTCTGTCTTTTCTGCCCTTATCTTTACCTGTTCTAGCTTGAGGTCCTCTCATTAGCCAAACCATCTCTCGACGCAGAATTGTCTTTAATCTTGCCTGTTCCTTTTCTTCCATAACAAGCCTTTCTTCTTTCCTTTCAAGGTATTCAGTAAAGGAGCCAGGATGACGATAAAAGTGGCGTTTATCTAATTCCCAAATAGTCGAGCATACGCTAGAGAGAATGTGACGATCATGAGTAACAATTATGACAGTTGCAGAGGTATTTTTAATCCATTTTTCTAAGTATTCAACGCTTTCAATATCGAGATGGTTTGTAGGCTCATCAAACAAAACAAGATTTGCTTTTAGAGCAAAGACTCTAGATAGAGCAACCTTTTTTCTCTCTCCACCAGAAAGAGATTCCATTATTTCTTTTCCTGTAAAGCTCTCTCCCATATCTGTTAGAGCAGCCATATATGCTCTTTTGATATCCCATAGATTGTCTCTTTCTATTATCTCGCTAAGTGCGATACTCTCTTTGTTATTTCCTTCCTCTATTGCTTTTTTATATCTATTTAATATTTCAATGTTACTGTCATTAGCTTCGTATAGGTAAGAAGAAATGGTTGCTCCTTCTTTATATGTAACTCTTTGCTCTAAGAGTGCAACTCTAGTACCATTACGAAGAGAAACTTTTCCTTCGTCTGGAGTAATCTTTCCAATAAGAGTATAGAGGAATGTAGATTTGCCTTCGCCATTTTTTCCAACTATACCAACCTTTTCGCCTTCATCCAAACCTAATGTGACATGTTCGAAGAGGGGATTATCTTTTACTGTCTTTTCTAAATTCTCAATGCTAAGTATGTTCACTCCTACATGATAAAGAAAAGCGAAAAGAAAAAGCACTATTAATTGAAAAGAAAGAGTGAAATATATATATTTTTTTCAGTTATGATTAAAGATGTAAGCCTAAACTTAACGCCAGAAGAAGCCTTTGATGAGACTACAATACTCAAAAAAGCATCATCACAAATTGGTCTTTCATTTAAACGTGTAAATGGAATGAAGATTGTAAGAAAAAGCATTGATGCTAGACGCAAAGATATTAAGATAAATCTTCTTGTCAGACTATTTATAAATGAAGAAGTTAAATCTCTCTATGAAGAGACTTCTTTTTCACTTCTTTCTTCATCTTCTCCCACGGCTATTGTTGTTGGCTCAGGACCTTGTGGCTTGTTTAGTGCGCTTACTCTTATAGAAAACAATATTCGCCCAATAGTCCTTGAAAGAGGAAAAGATGTACATGAGAGAAAGAAAGATTGTGCACTTTTAGCAAGTAAAGGTATTCTCAATGAAAATAGTAACTACTCTTACGGTGAAGGTGGTGCTGGTGCTTATTCGGACGGAAAGCTATTTACTAGGTCAGTTAAGAGAGGTGATGTAAAAAAAGTTTTATCTCTTTTTATACAACATGGAGCAGATGAGAGCATTATCTATGAATCTCATCCTCATATCGGGACAGATAGACTTCCTTTTGTTATAGAAAATATTCGTAAAAGAATTATTGCGTCCGGTGGAGAGGTCCATTTTAATACTAGAGTTGATGCTCTCATTACTAAAGGCGATAAAGTAATTGGAGTAAAGGCAGAGAGTGGAGAAGAATACCTTGGCCCTGTCATTGTAGCAACTGGTCATAGCGCGAAAGACATTTACAAGGAATTCGAGAGAAAAAACATCCGCTTAGAGAGTAAAGATACAGCTGTTGGTGTAAGAGTTGAGCATCCCCAAGCGCTTATTGATGAAATGCAATATCATATAAAAGGCGAGAGGAGTATATATCTTCCGCCCGCAACATATTCTTTTGTTACGCAAGTTGATAATAGAGGTGTTTATTCGTTTTGTATGTGTCCCGGCGGCTCTGTCGTCCCATCGACTACAGAGAATCGCCATCAAGTTGTTAATGGAATGAGTTCTTCTAGTCGCTCCGGAAAGTTTTCTAACAGTGCATTTGTTGTCCAAATTAGAGAAGGCGATATTCCTCAAAAGGGAGTCTGGTCGATGTTAGACTGGATTGAAAGCATTGAAAGAGCATCATATAGGGATCTTTATAGAGCTCCATCTCAACGAATGACAGATTTTTTAAATGGGAAAGAGTCATCAACACTTCCTCTTTCAACTTATGCTCCAGGGCTATTGAGTGAGAATCTTCATACTGTTTTACCAGAAATTGTCTCAAATTCTTTATCTAAGGGTTTTTTGGATTTTAACAGATTCTCTAGGGGAATGTTCATCTCCAGTGAAGCGTTGATGATTGCTTCAGAAACAAGAACAAGTTCTCCAATTAGAGTTGTAAGAGATGATCAATTTATGGCAAAGAAGGGCCTCTTTGTTACAGGAGAAGGAAGTGGATACGCAGGAGGCATTGTTAGTGCAGCCATAGATGGAACTGAGGCTGCAAAAGCATTAGCTAGAACAATATGGAAAAATTAACATTTAAAGATGGCGTCATTGATGCTCTTGCAATTTTTGTAGGCTATTTTACGACAGCGATAGCCTTTGGTTTGATGACAACAACACTTTCGTTCTCACTTTTTGAAACTTGGTTGATGTCTTTTTTGGTATATGCAGGCTCGTCTCAGTTTCTTATTCTCTCTCTTATAAGGGGAGGATCCTCTCTTATAAGCATAGTAATATCTGTATTTTTTATTAATTCACGTTATATTTTTATGGCATCTTCACTCTCAAGTTGTCTTGACACCAATAAGAGTGTATGGAGAAAAATCTTTGCTGGCTTTAGTACAACAGATGAGGTCTTTTCTCTTGCCTCATTTAAAGCTAAAGATATTACTTGGTCATATTTTGTAGGGCTAAGTTTAATTAGTTGGATAGGGTGGTGGAGCGGTAGTATTGTTGGCGCAACTATAGGAGATTTCCTTCCAGATATAATAAAGCGAGCCTCTATTATTACAGTCTATGCTATGTTCGCTTCAATTCTTGGAGGAGAAAGTAGAAAGACAAGTAAAGCTGTAATAGTCTTTCTTTTTTCAGCATTGCTAAATTCTCTTCTTCTTTTAGTTTTCTCTCTTCCTTCAGGTTTTTCGATTGTTGTTTCAATGCTTTCAGGAGCTGTGCTTGCATCATTTATTTATACAGATGAGGAGGTAGGACTTAATGAATAGAATACTTTTAATAATTTTTTTCTCAGCACTTGTTACTCAAATACCAAGAACAATACCTTACTTTATTTCTTTTACAAATAAGCTTCCTAAAAGAATTCGTAAGTGCATGTTGCTTTTGCCTGTATCTGCACTGGGAGCGCTTATATTCCCTACAGTTCTTACAGATTTTTCTTCAGAATGGTATGCAGGCCTAATAGGAGTAATTTGTGCTTTTATAGCCTCTCGCTTCCGTCTTCCAATGATAGGCGCAATAGTAGTAGCATTGATTGCTACTGCATTAATGCTTATGATATAGACAGAGACTCTCTATATTAGTACATTTTCCATTGCGCAGGCGTAGCTCAGAGGGAGAGCACTTCCTTCACACGGAAGGGGTCGGCAGTTCAATCCTGCCCGCCTGCATCTATTATTAAGGGCAAAAACTAATAAGATTAAAGCGATTTTTTAGTTCAGTTTAAAGCAGATGACATGACAGAATGGAAAGACGAGATTCTGTAAAGGCTACTTTCTACTTTTTATTTGCTTCTTTTTGATAATCTATTAGTTAAAATAGCCTAATCCTCATTAGAACGTAACATAATAATAAACAGACTTTATAGAGTCCTTTATCATATAAAAGCGCAGCCAATGGAGGAAAAATGAAGAGTATAAATGGCGATATGCTTTTATATGAATATTATGAAGACTGGGTTGAAATCTACAAATGTGGTGCAATAAGAGATGTTACTCTTATGAAATATAAGAACACTTTACGATGGATGAAAGAATTAGCCCCAAAGTTAAAACTTAAAGATATAACTCGTACTGATTACCAAAAGCTAATAAATGATTATGCGCTTAGTCATGAACGACAAACAACAATGGATTTCCATCATCAGGTAAAGGGAGCTTTGCTAGATGCTGTTGATGAGGGCCTAATTGAACGAGATCCAACAAGAAAGGTCATTATTAAAGGAAAAACCCCAAGAGAGAAGAAAACAAAGTATCTTAATCAATTTGAGTTGCATAAGCTTCTTTCCGGATTAAATCTAGCAAAGGACATCAATTGGGATTGGATGATTCTTCTTGTCGCAAAAACAGGAATAAGGTTTTCTGAAGCATTAGGAATAACGCCTTTAGATTTCGATTTTAATCACCAGTTTGTCTCCATCAATAAGACTTGGAATTATAAAGGAGAAGGTGGTTTTGTTCCAACTAAGAACAAGTCTTCTGTAAGAAAAGTTCAACTCGATTGGCAACTTGTAATTCAGTTTTCAGAGTTGACAAAGAATCTTCCTAAAAATGAACCAATTTTTCACTTTAAAAACAAGGTTTATAATTCAACTGCAAATAGCATTTTATTAAGGCATTGTAAGAAAAATAGTATTCCCCCGATAACAATACATGGTCTACGACATACACATGCATCTCTTCTGCTTTTTGCGGGAGTGTCAATTGCTAGCGTAGCAAGAAGACTTGGACATGCAAGTATGAATACGACTCAAAAAACATATTTGCATATAATAAGAGAATTAGAGAATAAAGACACAGACTTAGTTATGAAGTCTATTTCAAGTTTAGTATAAAGAAGTAGGCTGCGCATTTAATGCTTACGCTGATGAAGGGTAAGAAGAGTATCAAGTTGTTCAAATATTTCACCAATCAACTGTTGCTCGTTTTTTTTAGGCATCATAACTTCAAAATCTACAAGTATATTTTGGTTAAGATGTTTTATTGTTCCCCCTGTCGCCTTTTTTTCGACATAATCCATCAGAAAAGGTGCTTTTAGGTATTGATATAAGTATAAATCGTCAGCAACTGTTTTATCTTTTACTAGGACATTAAAAATTCCAGCATTTAGTGTAGTTGGTTTTGATAATTCCTTTACATAGGCTACTTTACCAAGTGTCCCATCCTTTGTAATAAGTATGCTTCCATTTTTTATCTGTATATTTTTGTCTTGTTCATATCGTCTTTTCTCAACAAAGTAACAGGTTGAAAAGTTTATTCTTCCATCAACAAAATCTGTACCTGTAATTAGCATATAATTTCCGTCATTTAAAAATTCAGAGGTTCTAAGATTTTGCCAACCAATTCTCGCGTGCATCGTTGTTATCGAAGCCAACCTTCGCTGTTCCCAAGTATAAGTATTAATTTTATTTATGGTAAAAAATCTCCCCCACATATTATGGCGTCAACCTTTAAAAGAATACTTATAATTGGGGTGAATTCCCTCAGATTTAATAATCCCTTCTCCAACCATTTCTTTAAGTAATTCTTGTGTTCTTCTCAAAGAAATTCCTGCTATTTTTGCAATATCTTTAGAACTAGAACTTCCACTTGTTTTTAGGTAATCAAGAATCTGTTTTTTCTTAATCTGTCTTCCTTTAGCATAGGGTTCAATCCCACTTTCTGTTTCGTGCAATTCTTCCGCGCTAATATATGTTTTTTCCGCGTCATCCGTATCCGTTTCCGCGTTAACCAATATATTTTCCGCGTTATCTTTAAAACACTCCGCGTCATCATTTGCTTTAGAGAGATATTTTACGTCATTGGTAGTTGTTTGATTCAAGAAAATAGTAAAAGAAGTTCTATCCAATTCTCTATTTTCATCCACCTGTGGCATAGGAAGATTATATTCTTTAACAGCTTGAATAATGAAAGGAATTCCACTTTCTGCCTTCTCACCATATCCTAGCAGGTTAAACATCTTCATGATGTTTTTATTTCTTGTATCAGATAAACCACCTTGAAGCATTTGCTTCTTTCCTACTCGTATTGAACCAGGATTCTCGAAAACAATCGAATCTATATTCTTTTTAATAACAACTCCACAACGTCCAAAATAGTCAGCATTTGATAAACAATTGACAAAAGCTTCCCTTGTAGCATCATGAAGAGATGTATTATCAACTCGGACCATTCCCTCTAGTTTAAAAGGGAGCTTGAAATCCATAACAAGCTTATTGTTTACCAAAAGAAAAAAGTCAAAGACATTACCCGACCATACTCCTGAAACAGATTGTATTCTATCTGTCCATCTAACTTTCTGAGGATCTAGATTTTCTCTATAATCTAAAAAATATTCAGGAAAAATCCTTGTAATGACAGGTTCTTGACTGAACATTAATAGACCAGCCATTGTAGGATGTACCAAACCATCTTTATCAGAATAGGCTAATGCACCTATCATAACTAAATATTCTTCTTTTGATAGCTTAAGCCAAGGATGATTTGGTCTATGAGCACTATGATAATTTCTAAAAAATTCAATTGTTTTATCTGATAAAACAGAAACAGGTAATTCATCAATAACTTTAGAGTCATATGAATAAGGACTAGCATCTCTTAACATTGAGGAAATTTCCTCCTTTGTTAAGTGATAATCCCCCTCATGATTTCTCTTAAAAGAACCTTTTATTATGTCATCATTTATGTATATTGGTCGAAGTTCTAACCTTGCTTTGGGAACATGGATAACAAAAATAACTTTACCATCTTCTAACTTTATTTCGTTAAAATCACTATCAGAAAGAGTATTATTAGATATTTTTTGGGGATTATTTATTGCATCCCAAAACTGTTTTTTTACAATCTCGGGTTCATCTATACCTGTAACTACTAATTCTTTTGTTTTTTTGTTTTCAGAAATACCTAGTATTATTTGTCCACCATCGGTATTCGAGAAGGCTGAATAAGTTTCCCAAATAGAATTTGGTAAAGAATACTGAGCACTTTTTACTTCTACATGATAGTTTTCTTTATCAATCTTCAAAGTATTTAAATCTAAATCCATTCATAGCCTCCTTTTTCTATTGTATCATCTTTTTGGAAATGTATTTTATGCTATTTAATCGTTTTTGCTTACGCTGATGAAGGGTAAGAAGAGTATCAAGTTGTTCAAATATTTCACCAATCAACTGTTGCTCGTTTTTTTTAGGCATCATAACTTCAAAATCTACAAGTATATTTTGGTTAAGATGTTTTATTGTTCCCCCTGTCGCCTTTTTTTCGACATAATCCATCAGAAAAGGTGCTTTTAGGTATTGATATAAGTATAAATCGTCAGCAACTGTTTTATCTTTTACTAGGACATTAAAAATTCCAGCATTTAGTGTAGTTGGTTTTGATAATTCCTTTACATAGGCTACTTTACCAAGTGTCCCATCCTTTGTAATAAGTATGCTTCCATTTTTTATCTGTATATTTTTGTCTTGTTCATATCGTCTTTTCTCAACAAAGTAACAGGTTGAAAAGTTTATTCTTCCATCAACAAAATCTGTACCTGTAATTAGCATATAATTTCCGTCATTTAAAAATTCAGAGGTTCTAAGATTTTGCCAACCAATTCTCGCGTGCATCGTTGTTATCGAAGCCAACCTTCGCTGTTCCCAAGCGTCAGTAAATCCTTTGAATCTTATTGCTGGAGTGTTAGTTTTTTTCGTCATCATTAACACCTCCAAGCAATTGTTTTAACTCTCTTAGCCCCGCCATATCAAATTCATTGCCAACTAAGTCATCAATCATCTTTGATAGACTTTGTTCTGTTTCTTTAATCTGCTTTTCAACATCGAAGAATGTTGTTTCATATTTAGTCTTTAGTGCTTCGACCTTTTTAACCAAAGAATCAATAATAGAATTAGGAAGTTTATCTAAGCTTTCAACAAGAGGATTTATCCACTTCTCTACTAGCAACAACAAAGCTTCATCTTTGCTAAGGTTTTCGATTATCTCTTTGGTTTTCTTCTCTAATTCAATGCCTAAAGATTTAATTTTGGCTTTTGCTTCTTTGTCAGATTATGCTAATTCATCAACTCTAACAAGAGTAGATAACATAGCCTCACTATCAGAAGACTTATCCTTTTTTAATTCCTTAATCTTTCTAGATACTTCTTTAGGAACGAAATCATCGCCTTCTTGATTTAATACATCCGCAAAGCTTTCCTTATCGTCCTCAGATAAGTCATTTAATATGGACTCTTTTTCAGAAACATATTCATTTAATTTTTCTTGTTCTCTTTCTAACTCTTCTGTTTCTGCTTTAAGTATTGTTCTTTGGATTAGGTCAAACGGAATGACATGTCCCACCCATCCATCTTGAACTTCAGTATCTTGTCCATCTTTCTTCTTTGTTATCAGATTTGGATCCACTTTTCTAACAGAATCAAAACCTTCAGTTTGTATTATCTCCACATCAATGGATATTTTAGTCCAATTATCATCTAGAAGTTGGTATGCTTCATATTTATCTATTAAAGGAATGCCTTCTAGGTTACTAAAGATTTTTTTACTTATAATTGATTCTTCTTTAGATATCTCTAGGCTCTCCATCTTATCAATTAATTCAGATTTCAAGAAATCAGAAAAAGAATTGAACCGGTCGTTAAATTCATTTTTGAAGTTGACTATGTCTTGATGCTCAGTAATAGCATTTTTTATATCGCTGACAGCAACATTTACATAAGGAATATCATTTTTTGAAAAAAGCGCATTTCTTAAATTAGGGAAAGCATTCCAGTATGAAGCTAACTCATCAATTTCACTCTCAGGGATTCCTCCAAACATCGAAGCATATAAGTCCCATGTTTCATTTTCTTCGGAAGAATCAACATAGCGAGGTATATTTAAGTTGTAATCATTACTTCTTATCTTCTCTCTGCTTACAACTTTTGAATATTTAGAAATACTCTCTCTCTTTTCATAAGTGTCAGAGATTTTCTTTATATCACAAGAACGAAGTTTGTTGTTTTTACCTTCTTTAATAAAGCCTTTTGAAGCATCAATAATTAGGACATCTGTATTATCCTTTCTTTGCTTTAAGACCATAATGATGGTCGGAATTCCAGTTCCAAAGAAAATATTTGCAGGAAGACCTATTATAGCGTCTATATTATTGTTTTCTATAAGGTTCTTTCTAATAGTTCCTTCTTCTCCTCCTCTAAACAGAACTCCATGAGGAAGAACAATTGTCATAATTCCATCGGATTTTATGTGATATAAATCATGTAATAAGAAGGCATAATCGGCTTTACCTTTAGGCGCTAATCCATAACGAGAATATCTTGGATCACCCTCTTTATTAGATGGATCCCAAGTTTGAGAGTATGGAGGATTTGAAATAACTGCATCAACGTATAAAGGATTATATGTATTAATAGGATCTTCTTCGTCGAAATATGGCCAATCATCTTCAAGAGTATCGCCATTACGAGTAACAATGTTATCAGGACTAATTCCCCTCATAACAAGATTCATTCTTGTAAGGTTGTATGTGTTTTCCTTAAGCTCCTGTGCATAGTATTTTATACCACTTGGATTATCCATGTATTTAGCAACACTCTTACCTATATTGATTAGAAGTGAACCTGATCCACTTGTTGGATCATAAATCTTTATTTCGCTCCTGCCCTTTAGATGGCTTGCAACAATTTCTGACATGAGTAGTGATACTTCGTGAGGAGTATAGAATTCTCCTGCTTTCTTTCCGGCGTTTGCTGCAAAGTTACTAATTAAGTATTCATATATAAAACCTAAAACATCATAATCTTGCTTACCATCCATCGGGATATCTTTTATTAGGTTAATAAGTCCAACAATCATTTTTGTTTGAGAACCAGAACTATCTCCTAATTTTGATAACCCTGTTTGAAGAGTATCAAATATTTTCTCAAATACATTTTTATGTGTTTTAGAAATTAATCTATTAAATGCAGAGAGGGCATCTCTTACATTTGACACATCAAAGGCTTTACCCATTGATAACCATGTTGAAAAAAGATTCTTGTAACTTATAAAGTAACCAATATTTGACTGGACCCACTCTACCGTTTCTGAATCTGATTCATCTACAGTTTTTAAAGTTTCTTCATCATAATCATTTTGAATTAAAAAACTAACTTCTTTATCTGAAAGATATTTGTAAAAAATAAAGCCAAGAATATAGTCTTTATATTCATTTGCCTCTATCTTAGATCTCATCTGGTTGGCAGATGCCCATATTTTCTGTGCTAACTGTTGTTTATTCATTCTCTACCCCAAAATAGTTTTTCTTTCTTATAAATTAGTTTAAAAAAAATAAATATTTAAACTAATTGTTAATTATTCATACTTTTTAGAGGTTTTTGCAAAAGTAAAAAACATGAGCATTAAGCCTAGTTTTAACAAGAAT
>SAMEA104315422__coassemble_200_pt1 | contig 35729 bp, 28 predicted proteins | sample SAMEA104315422__metabat2_low_PE_015 | metagenome-assembled genome bin SAMEA104315422 (sample SAMEA104315422) | gut metagenome | biome: Monkey gut; feature: monkey-associated habitat; material: faeces | place: China | collected 2013
CACTTAGTAACATTTTATGTTGACTACTTCGTTACATTTTTAATGGACTCTAACAACTTCCAACTATGAATTATAAATCTGACTCAAGGCGACAAACACCTTGGACAGGAAGAAGTACTGCTACACCAGTGCAGCGCTTTATTGATTTCTGTAATACTGCAAACTATGACAAGAACTACAGAACAATTATCATATAAAGGCATGCCGCCGATGTTGCTGTAGTGAAAACTTTCAATCATATGGCAAAACAAGAGCAGGAACAAAACGATACTATTGTAAAGATTGCCACAGAACATTTACTGTTCTTACAAATACAATATTTGATCAGCGGAAAATTCCTATTTCTGAATGGTTAGATTTTTTACTTTCATTAATAGGCAATGGTAGTTTCACATTAACATCAAAGTCAAATAGAAATGCTTTTAACACAACAAAATATTGGTTTAAGAAAGTTCTTTTTCTTCTTTCGGATTGGCAAAGCTCTATTCTCTTAAAAGATAATGTCTATCTTGATGAAACTTATTATTCTGTCATTTCTTCAGAACAGATAGTACATGCAGATGGTACTAAGCCTCGAGGACTTTCTTGTAATAAAATATGCATTGGAGTAGCAAGTGATGGTAAGAACACTATTGCCTTTATTGAGGGAAAAGGTAAGCCGTCTAAAAAACATACATTAGAAACTTTTGGCTCTCATATTGCTCCTGGATCTTTATTGATACATGATGGTGACAATTCACATTCAATCCTTGTAAAGAAGCTTAAACTAAAAGAAGAAATACATACAACTGAAGATACAAAAAAGTTAAAAGATGAAAATAATCCTCTCTACTTAATTAACAAGGCACACTTCTTTTTAAAGAGATTTCTAAATGCTCATTCGGGATTCAATAGAGAGGAATTACAAGACTATTTGAACTTCTTTTGCTTTGTTTCTAGAGATAAAGGTAAGTTCGAAAAGGTAGAAGAATTGATGGAAATTGCATTTCAGAAAAGCAAAATCCTACGATACAGAGGATAAAAACTGCATTCTATGCACCATAGAAGCGATTTTCACCAACACGGTGCAGAAATGGATTTTTTGTTATTTTCTCAACCCAACCATTATCATTCCACAATATGGTTGTGAGTCTTCTCTTGCTTTTGTTACAAAAAGAAAAAAGCTTTTATTCATTGGCTCCTTTTTCATTTCACTTCGAACTAAAAAAAAGATAAAGTTTCAGTTATCTTTCTCAGATCTGTTACATCTGGCTTAATGTAATTATTGTATTCTTCAATGTTTACGTTCACGGTTTTTCCATCCTTGGATGTAGTTTGCTTTATAGCAATTCTTTTTTTGTTAATTTAATTGACGGTTACTTTCCAATGAGAGGAAATGTGTTACCTAAATGTGCTCCAGATAAAACTGAACTTTTAGGAATTTTATATCCTTTACGTTGAAAACCAAAAAATGTAGATAAAAAGGATAAAGACATTTATACTGCAAATAGTTTAGCTATTAAGAGGGGGAGTTTATGCTTTCTGAAACAATTGGTTATAATTCTGTATTTTTACTCTTTCTTAGTTTTTGAGGGTGCTTTTATGAAGGTAGTATTGCTTGCAGGTGGTCTTGGAACAAGAATCTCAGAGGAATCGAAATATAAGCCTAAACCGATGATTGAAATTGGGGAAAAGCCCATTTTATGGCATATTATGAAAGAGTATTCATATTATGGCTATAACGATTTTGTTATATGTGCTGGGTATAAACAGTATGTCATAAAAGAGTGGTTTAATGACTATTTTCTTCACAATAGTGATATAACATTCGATTTTTCTAGGGGCAAAAAGGAAGTTATTGTTCTTTCTGAGCATTGCGAAAAATGGAAAGTTACAGTAGTTGATACTGGTTTGAATACTATGACGGGGGGACGCATCAAGCGCATCCAACCATATATCGGGAATGAATCTTTTCTTATGACATATGGGGATGCTGTTTGCGATGTTGATATAAATAAATTAGTGGAATTTCATAAAAAACATGGAAAAATTGCAACACTAACAGCTGTTGTCCAACAACAAGATAAAGGTGTGTTAGATATACGAGAAGATAATAGTGTTAGGGCTTTCAGAGAAAAAAATGTTTCAGATGGAGCTTCTATAAATGCTGGCTATATGGTGCTAAATCCAGAAATTTTTAACTATTTAAAAGATGACAATACTGTTTTCGAAAAAGAACCACTAGAAACTCTAGCTTCGCAAGGAGAGTTGATGTCATACCTTCACAATGGTTTTTGGCAATGTATGGACACAATAAGAGAAAAAGAATATCTCGAAAAGATGTGGGAATCAGGAAAATGCCCATGGAAAAAATGGTGAACATGATGAATTCTGTTTTGGATTTTTATCGAGGAAAGAAAGTTTTTATAACAGGACACACCGGCTTTAAAGGTTCTTGGCTATGTAAGATTCTTGTTGACGCAGGTGCGAATGTAACAGGGTACTCTCTTGTTCCACCTACGACTCCTTCTCTTTTTGATTTAGCACAAATAGATAAAAATATTTCTTCTGTAATTGGAGATATTCGCGATTATAATGCTCTTAAAAAGGCATTTGATGAATCAAAACCAGAGATAGTTTTCCATCTTGCAGCACAACCCATCGTTAGGAATAGCTATAAAGACCCTCGTTATACTTATGAAACAAACGTAATGGGTACAGTAAATCTATTAGAGTGCGTAAGAGTTAGTAGCAGTGTTAAAAGCGTTTTAAATGTTACTACTGATAAAGTCTATAAGAATAATGAATGGGTTTGGGGATATAGGGAAAATGAACCTTTAGAAGGATTTGATCCTTACTCAAATAGTAAAAGTTGCTCTGAATTGGTAACTCACAGCTACAAGAATAGTTTTTTCTCAGATAATAGCGTTGCAATTTCAACAGCAAGGGCTGGAAATGTAATTGGTGGTGGAGATTTTGCTAATGATCGTATTATTCCGGATTGCGTAAGAGCAATGTCAAAAGGAGAGACTATTGGGGTAAGGAATCCGTATTCCACAAGGCCTTATCAACATGTTTTAGAACCTTTGGCTGTTTATTTAATGATAGCTAAAGCTCAATATGAAAATCCTAAATATCAGGGATATTATAATGTTGGTCCAGATGATTGTGATTGTGTGACGACAGGTGAACTTGTAGATTTATTCTGCAAAGAATGGGGTGATGGTGCAAAATGGGAAAATCATGCAGAAGTAAATGCACCACATGAGGCTAATTTTTTAAAATTAGACTGCAGTAAAGTAAAAGCAACATTTGGTTGGAAGCCTCGTTGGCATATAGAAAAATGTATGACCATGGTTTGTCGATTTAGTAAGAAATGGATAAAAGGCGAAGATCTTTCAAGTGAAATGGATGAAGAGATAAAAGAGTTTTTTGGAGTAAAATAGAATATGGCAATATGGAAGAATGAAGAAGAGGCCCGTGCCCAAATTAAAAAAATGGTATCTGATTATTATCATGAATTTAAAGAGAAAAAAGAACCATATAAAGAAGGTGATCGAATAACATATGCTGCTCGTGTTTTTGATGAAAAAGAAATGTGTGCACTTACAGATGCTACATTAGATTTTTGGCTTACAACTGGGAGATTTGCTGAGAAATTTGAAAAAGACTTTGCTTCTTGGCTTGATGTTAAATATGCTCATTTAGTTAATAGTGGTTCTTCCGCAAATCTGATTGCTTTTATGACATTGACTGCACCTGAATTGGGAGAACGTCAAATAAAAAAAGGGGATGAGGTAATAACAGTTGCATGCGGTTTTCCAACAACAATTACACCTATAATTCAATACGATGCCATTCCTGTATTTGTTGATGTAACAATTCCTCAATACAATATTGATGTTACAAAACTAGAAAAAGCACTTTCTCCGAAAACAAAAGCAGTCATGGTGGCACATACTTTAGGAAATCCTTTTGATTTAGAAGCCGTAAAGGAGTTCTGTGAAAAAAATAAATTGTGGTTAATTGAAGATAATTGTGATGCTTTAGGAAGTCAATATACGATTAATGGCGAAACCAGGTACACTGGCACTTGGGGGGACATCGGAACATCTAGTTTCTATCCTCCTCATCATATGACAATGGGAGAGGGTGGTTGTGTTTATACAAATAATCCGAAACTTAATCGCTTAATTCTTTCATATAGAGATTGGGGTCGTGATTGTGTTTGCCCTTCTGGTCATGATAATTTCTGTGGGCATAGATTCGATGGCAAATATGGAGAATTGCCACTAGGATATGACCACAAATATGTTTATAGCCATTTTGGTTATAATCTAAAAGTAACAGATATGCAGGCAGCTATTGGTTGTGAACAGTTAAAAAAATTCCCTGCATTTATTGAAAAAAGACGGCATAATTGGAATCGTCTTCACGATGCATTGAGTGTTATTTCTGATAAAGTATTTTTGCCAGAGCCTGCGTTGAATAGCAATCCTTCGTGGTTTGGATTTTTAATTTCGGTAAAACCAGGTAGTGGATTGAATCGAAATGACATAACACAGTTTGTAGAAAAACATAATATTCAAACAAGGCTTCTTTTTAGTGGTAATATCATTAAACATCCATGTTTTGATCAAATTCGAGGTACATCTGCCTATAGAGTTGTTGGAGATTTAAAGAACACAGATTATATAATGAACAATACTTTCTGGGTTGGAGTTTATCCTGGCATGACAGATGAAATGATTGACTACATGGCTAAAATAATTATTGAGGCTGTGTTAGAACAGGATTGATTTTTTAAAGGGGAATTATATGATAAGTCTCTTAGATTGCACGTTGCGTGATGGTGGATATGTAAATGATTGGAAATTTGGACATAATAATATAGTTGGACTTTTTGAACGAATGGTTGCCTCTGGCGTTGATATTATAGAAATAGGTTTTCTCGATGAAAGAAGGCCATTTGATATTGATAGAACTATTATGCCAAATACAGAAAGTGCAAATATCATTTTTAATGGTTTGGATAAAAAAAATTCTATGGTCGTTGCTATGATTGATTATGGTACATGTTCTATCAAAAATCTCCAACCTTCGAAAGACACTTTTATTGATGGTATACGGGTTATTTTCAAAGAGCATCTAATGAAGCCAGCTTTAGAATATTGCCGACAAGTTAAATCTCTTGGATATAAAGTATTTGCACAACTTGTCTCTGTCACTACATACACAAATGAAGCATTTAAAGAATTATCTGAAATTGTTAATGAAATTGAGCCATATGCTTTGTCAATGGTTGATACTTATGGTTTACTATTTCCTGATAGGTTATCTTGCATTTACAGTGAATTAAATAGTTTAATTTCTCCAAATATTTCAATTGGGTTTCATGCCCACAATAATTTTCAAATGGCATATGCAAATTCTTTAACTTTCCTAAATAGGAGTGATGAGCGCAATCTGGTGGTTGATGGAACATTGTTTGGGATGGGAAAAAGTGCAGGTAATGCTCCGATAGAAATGCTAGCAATGACCCTTAACAAACAGTATGGTAAGACTTACAAGATAGGTCAAATGCTAGAAGCAATTAGTGAAAGTGTAATGCCTATATATATTCATTCACCTTGGGGATATAAAACGTTTTTCTACCTCTGTGCAAAAAATGAGTGTCATCCCAATTATTTATCATACCTTGAAGGCAAGAACAATTTGTCAAAAACGAAGATAGATTATATCTTGTCAAAAATTGAACCTAAAGAAAAAAAACTTCTGTACGATAAGGATATCGCTGAAAAGGTGTATCAGGAATACCTTAGAGAAAAAGATTTTGATGGAAAAATGGCTAATAAATTTGTTCCAGAAATTATTAACAAGAAGATTTTGCTAATTGGACCTGGAAAGAATATAAAATTACAAGGGCAATCAGTAAGTTTGTTTATAAATAAGGAATCACCTTACATAATTTCAATAAATTACATTCCAGATAAAGTGCCTATTAACTGTGTTTTTATTACAAATAGTGGAAGATATCATGAAATGTCTAGTAATTTTATTTTTGCTGACAATAATGAGATCAAAACAATTGCAACAACAAATGTTGAAGCAAAGGAAAAGCCATTTGATTTTGTTGTAAATCGAGAGCCATTGCTTGAATTAGATCAGAGTATTAAAGATAATTCATTCCTGATGGCCTTAAAGTTATTGATTCGTCTTGGAACTCGAGAAGTATACTGTGCAGGGTTTGATGGCTACTCAGAAGATGATGACAATTATTTTGATCCTCAGATGGAATATGCATTTGTAAAAAAAGAGGCTAGTTTATTAAATCAACATATAAAGACGATGGTTAAGAAATTCAGAGATAAGATTAATATTACATTTATAACATTCTCTGCATATGATTATGAGGAGGATATTAACAGTGCTTCAATATAATCTTGCTATCTTTGATTTAGACGGTACCTTATTGGACACATCCAGTGGTATTGTTGATTCTATCAGGGATACAACGATTTATTTTAATCGCAAGATTCCAAGTGATGATGAGTTGCTTAAATTTATAGGACCACCTATTCAGGATTCATTCCAATGTTATTATGGTTTAACGAAGGAAGAAGCTGAAGAAATGGCCACCGTATTTAGGCAAATATATAAAGATGTACATTTATTGAAAGCTAAGCCGTATGACGGAATATATGACTTACTCTTAGCTTTAAAGAGAAATAGTATACATACTGCTGTTGCAACAAATAAGCGCATTGATTATACAAAAACACTTCTTCAGGCATATGATTTTTTGTCATTATTTGATGTTATGTGTGGATCCGATTTTGACCAAAAAAAGAGAAAGAAAGATATCATTTATGACGCTATTAAAAGCATTGGTTCTGATGATTTGCGAGCGGTAATGGTGGGTGATACGTTTGGAGATTATGATGGAGCTAGACTTTGTGGCTTACCTTTTATTGGAGTTACTTATGGTTTTGGCTTTAAAAAAAAAGAAGAGTTATTGAATTTAAATGGTGTTAATTATGTTGCATCTAATGTAAATGAATTAGAGAACTATCTATGCGAGGATTTTAAATGATTATTAAAGTTTCAGAGTACCTATCAAATTTTTTTGTAAACAATGGTATAACAGATTGTTTCATGGTAACAGGTGGTGGAGCAATGCATCTTGATGATGCAATTGGACATCAGAAAGGAATGCATTGTGTATTTAATCACCATGAACAAGCATGTGCTATTGCCGCAGAAGCTTATGCTAGATCAACAGGGAGGATAGCCCTTGTTTGTGTTACCAGTGGTCCTGGTGGAACTAATGCTATTACTGGAGTTGTTGGAGGTTGGCTTGATTCTATTCCAATGTTTGTGGTTTCTGGACAGGTAAAGAGAGAAACAACAATTTGGAGTTGTCCTGAAATTGGGCTTAGACAACTTGGAGATCAAGAATTTAATATTGTTGATTCTGTACGAAATATGACAAAGTATTCGATAATGATTACCAATCCAAATGAAATAGCTTATCATTTAGAGAAGGCTCTTTTTTTGGCTCTTATTGGCCGTCCTGGGCCTGTTTGGCTTGATATTCCACTTGATGTTCAAGGAGCGAGAATCGAAACAGATGATTTAGTACATTTTAATGCAGAAAAAGAGTTTAGTAATACAAAAAAGTCATTGATTGATACAAAAACAATACTGGATAGGATTAGTAAAGCTAAGGCTCCTTTGCTTTTGGTCGGAACAGGTGTTAGAGTTGGTGATGCAAAAGATGAAGTTTTAAAGCTTATTGATAAACTTAAAATTCCTGTAGTGACAGCTTGGAATGCTAATGACATTGTGGCTTTTGACAACCCATATTTTAGTGGAATGCCGGGAACTGTAGGAACTAGGCCTGGGAACTTCGCTGTCCAAAATTGTGATTTGCTTCTTAGTTTAGGATGTAGGTTAAATATTAGGATGATTGGATATAATCATTTTGACTTTGCGAAAAATGCCTATAAGATTGTTGTTGATATTGACGAAAAAGAGCTAAGAAAACCAACTATTAAGCCAGATATGCCGATTTGCTCTGATGTAAAGGATTTTATCAAGGCTATATTAAAAGAAAAATATACACCTAACGTCGAGCATGAGAGATGGGTTAATTGGTGTAAAGAAAAATTAGTTAGATATCCTTCTGTTTTGGCAAAGTATCATGATCCTTTAAATAAAAAACTTAACCATTATGTGTTTACAGAAATGCTTTTTGACAGGTTGAAAGAAGACGATAGAATTGTCTGTGGAAATGGCGCAGCCTGTGTGGTTACTTTTCAAGCATGTAAAATAAAACAAGGACAGCAATTGTTTACGAATTCTGGTTGTGCTGCAATGGGATATGGTTTACCCGCTTCTTTGGGAGTTGCAGTATCTAATAATTCAAAAAGAACAATTTGCATTGACGGTGATGGAAGCATTATGATGAATATTCAGGAATTGGCGACTATAAAACAGAATAATTTGAATATTAAACTTTTCATCATTAATAATAATGGTTATCTATCAATAAGACAGACTCAAAGAAATCTTTTCAAACCACCATTTATAGGTATTGATAAAGACAGTGGTGTAGGTTTTCCTTCCTTTGAAAAGTTGTCAGAGGCGTTTGGCCTTTCTTATTTTAAAATTGCCAATGAAAAAGATTGTAATGACAAAATAACAGAGATTCTTTCTTCAAAAGGTCCCACCATGTGTGAAGTAGTAGTTGATTCTTCTCAGAATTTTGAGCCAAAATCTTCATCTAAAGTCCTTCCAGATGGGAAAATTATTTCCCCATCTCTAGATGATATGGCTCCATTTTTACCACGAGATGAATATAACTCGAACAGATATAATTATGAAGAATAGAAAAATTAATTCTGTAGTAATTACGGGGCCAACAGGTGCAATTGGTTATGCTTTATGTAATCTTTTGTTAGAGAAAGGTATTAAAGTATATGGGGTTGTCAGACCAAATAGCAGTAGAATAAGTTCAATTCCAAAGGGTGTTGAAATTATAGAGTGTGACATCTCCAATTATTCGAATCTCCCAAAAATGATAGCAGCTGCAGATGCTTTTGTTCATCTTGCATGGTCAAATACTTTTGGAGAGGGAAGAAACAATATGCCCTCTCAAATTGCAAATATTCAATATGCGATAGACGCAGTAAATGCCGCAAGTGTTATGAGGTGCAAGGTTTTTATAGGAGCAGGATCTCAAGCAGAATATGGAAGAGTTAATGTACCCTTGAAAGCAGAAACGCCATGTTTTCCTGAAAATGGATATGGAATGGCAAAGTTATGTGCAGGAGAAATGACTCGTATAGAATGTGATAAACTTGGAATAGATCATATTTGGATGCGAATTCTTTCTGTGTATGGCCCACATGATAATCCAAATTCCCTTATCTCATATACAATTGATATGTTAAAAAAAGGAAAAAAACCAATCTTAACAAAATGCGAACAAATATGGGATTATCTATATTCTGATGATGCTGCCATGGCTTTTTTACTTGCTTTGATGCATGGTAAAAATGGAGCTGTATATCCATTGGGAAGTGGAGAATGTAGGCCTTTATGTGAGTATATTAAAGACATACGAGATTTAATTGATCCTTCATTGAAAATAGACTTTGGAGGTAGGCCATATTCTAATAAGCAAGTGATGTATCTTGTTTCAGACAATGTACAAATTTTTAATGATTTATTTTTTTTATGTAGAACTACTTTTAAAGATGGGATAAAAAAAACTTTAAAAAAAGATGAAACATCAAGAATTTGCTAAAAATATTTGGGTGAGTGTTATGCATTTTTATAAATAACTCAATGAAAGATTAAATATGTTTATAGTTAAGTATATTAATAGGTATTAAGAAGGTGATTAGATGGTAATAAATTATTCAAAACTTAAACGGATTGTGTTTCTTTATTTGTCTCTACCTGTTCTTGTGTTTCTTGCATTTTATTTGCGTCCAGTTATAGCTATTCCTTGTTTTTTAGTTTTTCTCTTTGCCTTATTTGCTTCTTTAAAAAATAATCCTGAAGAAAATGTAAAAGAAATTCGTATTAGTTTGAAATTGATGTGTTTTTTATTTTTTATAGTACTGTTATGGACTTTTTTGGGAGGATTAAATGGTCATTGGTTTCAATCGTCAGATTGGGATTGTAGGAATGCTATTTTTAGAGATTTGATTACACATCCTTGGCCAGTTGTTTATGAAAAATCGAATTCGGCCCTTTCTTATTACTTTGGACATTGGCTTCCCGTTGCTGCAATCTCTAAAGTTATATATTGGATATTCGGCGAAATTATAGCATGGGAATTTGGTCAAAATTTACTTTGGATATGGACTACAGTTGGACTTTTTTTGATTTTATTGCTTCTATTGTTGTATTGTAATGTTAGAAATAAAAAACAGATATCAATAGTAGCTATGGTATTTGTTTTTTTTAGTGGTATGGATATTGTTGGAGCAATTATAACTAATAAAATTTCCTACCTGTTATCTTTACCGATTATGCATTTGGAATGGTGGTGTAGAAGTTATCAATTTAGTTCTATTACTACGTGCGTGTTTTGGGTCTTTAATCAATCTATTATTCCTTGGCTTGTTGTGATGTGTTTTCTTTTTGAAAATTCTTTTAGAAACTATCTGTTTCTTGCAATAAGTTGTTTAGCATGTGGGCCCTTTCCCTTTGTTGGGCTAGCAATTTTGATGATTTCTAAAATGATTTCAAAGCTAGTTTTTGCAATAAAAAAGAATTTATTAAAAGATTTTTTTATGGAAGTTTTCTCATTATCAAACATTATTTGTTTAGTTTTTATTTTTCCAATATATTTTTTCTTTTACGCAAGCAATAATGCTTTTAGTGGTACATTTAAAAAAGCTGTTATTTCTTCCGAATTATTAAGTGCACAAGAAAGCAGTAAACATAGTATAACTAACTTTTATGATTGGCTTTATGAACATATTTTTAAGTTTTCGATTTTCTTTATTTTAGAGGTTGGATGTTATTTTCTGTTGTTATTCAAAGAACATAAAAAAGACCTCATTTATTATGTATCATTAATCTCTTTAATTTTAATTCCGCATTTCAGGGTCGGCCTTTCAATCGATTTTTGTATGAGAGCATCTATTCCTATGATATTTATTGTAATGGTCTTTTGTTGTGATTTTCTTGTAAAGAAAAGTGATACTTTATTTTTTAAAACAAAAAACAAACTAGACGTTAAAACATTGATTCTAATTTTTGTTTTATTTTTAGGTGCATTTACTCCAATAACGGAAATTAATAGAGGTGTTTTTAATGCTATTCATGAAAGAAAAATTCCTTCTGCGTATGATCCAATTTATTCTTTTGATGGAGATAGTGCTTCATTTAATTTTTCTGCTTCAGATTATCAAAAAAGTTTTTTCTTTAAATATATTGCAGATAAATAGGTGGTAAAAATGAATGTATGTGTTGTGATAGTTACATTTAATAAACTAGATTTTTTAAAAAAAGCCTTACTTAGCTATGAACGTCAAACAAAACTGCCCCAATATGTTATTGTAGTAAATAACAATAGCACAGATGGAACAAAAGAATATCTAAGTGAATGGTCTAATGTTAAATGTGAGTTTCAAAAAAAAGTTATTAATTTGCAAATAAATTCAGGTGGTTCAGGTGGTTTTTATGTGGGGATGCAGGAAGCATTAAATATTAATTGTGATTGGATTTGGGTTTCTGATGATGATGCCTATCCTGAGAAAAATGCTTTAGAGAATATACTTAATTTTGAACAAAAAAATCCACAAATAATGAATAATGTTGTAGCTTTATGCAGTAAAGTTACAGATTATGGCAAAAAAAACATAGGATTAGGCCACAGAACACGAAAGGGCACCTTTTTAGGAATTACATGTTTTTCAAAAAAAGTCCCAATTGAAGAGTATAATAAAGACTACTTTAGTTTTGATTATTTATCTTATGTAGGTAGCATGATAAGAAAGAGTACGATTCAGAGTCAAGGATTACCTAATAAAGATTTCTTTATTTATTTTGATGATTTTGAACACTCAATAAGATTAAGACAAAAAGGATTATTTCTTTGTATTCCAAGTTCATGTGTAATACATGAAGGTGAGAGTGATGGAATGACAAAAAATAAGGATGCAACATGGAGGGATTATTATGCAACAAGAAATGTATTGTTATCATTAAAATGGCATTATGGTATAGTATCTTTTTTCTTAAGAGCATTAATGCGTTTACTTACATCACTGAAATCTCGAAACGTTGTTAAGATAAAGATATTTTGGAAAGGCATTTTGGATGCAAGAAAAGATATTGTTGGTGTTGATGATATATATAAACCTGGATGGAAAAAGGATAAGTAACTTATGCGTCTAGATGTTCTTTATGGTTGCGATGATAAATATGCACCTTACACTGGGATTTCTATTTTATCATTGTTAGAAAATAATCAAAGTATTGATGATATAACTATATTTTTAGCAGCGATGGAGATTTCAACTGAAAATCTTATAAAAATTAATGAAGTTGTAAACAAATATAACAGAAAACTTGTCGTCTTAGATACTGAAAAGGCTTTTAAAGAGATTAAAAGAATTGGATGTAATGGGTGGAATGGCTCGCTTGCAACATGGTTAAGATTTTTTGTTTTAGAGCAAATACCTAATGATGTGGATAAATTGTTATGGCTTGATTCGGATACGATTATTGTTGATAGTTTGAAAGAATTGATTTCATTAGACTTAGGAGATTATCCAATTGCATGTGTCTGTGATAGTGTGTGTTATTTCGAGAGATTTAGATTAGGAATAAAGAAAGATGAGTCATACTATAATGCGGGAGTGATACTCTTTAATCTTTCTTTATGGAGGGAAAATCAAGTCTTGTATAGTATGATGGAGTTTTTGCCCAAGCATATTGAGTATTACAAAGCAAATGATCAAGACTTGTTAAATGACTTTTTTAGAGGTAGAATACTGCGCTTAAGTCTTAAATACAATGTTCAAGGCTTTCAAATAGCTTATCCTGTGTCTATTTATTTTAAAATATACCCTTGGCATAGTTCTGCATATTATGGAAGAGAAGAAGTTGAGACAGCGTTAAAACAACCTTGTGTCGTACACTTTTTTCGTTTTTTAGGTGACTATCCATGGGAGAATGCTAGAAATAATTATCACCCATCGCGAAATCTTTTTATTTTTTGGAAAAACAAATCTCCTTGGAAAGCATACAATGAAAAAAGAAAAAAAGAGAAATTAACTTTTTATATTGAAAAAGTTCTTTATAGGGTTTTACCAAAAAGGCTGTTCCTTTCTATTTTTTCTTTTATTTCAAACATTGGTGTACCTAAAAAACCATATAATAGATACCATTAATTAATACATTTTTAGGATTAAAAGGAAAGTAATGAGAAAAACTATATCAATAATGATTCCATGCTATAACGAAGAAGATAATATCAACGCAATTGTAGATGCGGTTAAGAATGAGTTTAGAGAGAACTTACCTCAATACAATTACGAAATAGTAATTATTGATAATAAATCGACAGATGGAACTCGAGAATTAATTCGTAAGATTTGCGTAGAAGACAAAAACGTAAAAGCAATTTTCAATATGAAAAATTTTGGACAATTTAATAGTCCTTATTATGGAATTATGCAATGTTCTGGAGATTGCGTAATTCCTCTATGTGCAGATTTCCAAGATCCTGTCGAATTAATACATGTTATGGTTGGAAAATGGGAAGAGGGTAATAAAGTTATCTGCATGATTAAGGATAAAAGCAAAGAGAATAAGCTAGTTTATATTCTTCGAGGTATCTATTATGCGCTAGTAAAGAAAATGAGCGATGTAAAACAAATCAAACAATTTACAGGATTTGGTTTGTATGATAAGAGCTTTGTTGATGTGTTAAGAAAATTGAAAGATCCGATGCCATTTATGAGAGGTGTCGTTGCGGAATTTGCACCGGATCATTTAGAGATTAAATATACACAGCCAAAAAGACGTGCAGGAAAAACTCATAATAATTTCTATTCTCTTTACGATGCTGCTATGCTAAGTTTTACGAGTTATACAAAAACTGGTCTTAGATTAATTACCTTTGCCGGATTTGGTATTGCTTTTGTTAGTTTTATTGTTGCACTTGTTTATTTAATCATGAAACTAGCTAATTGGCAGAAATTTTCTGCAGGTATTGCTCCTATTGTAATTGGAATATTCCTGATGGGAGGAATCCAATTAGCTTCTCTTGGTTTTTTGGGCGAGTATATTCTAAGTATTAACCAAAGAGTTATGAATAAGCCCCTAGTAATTGAAGAAGAAAGAATCAATTTTGACAGTAATTCTGAACTATAATAGTATACAAGATGGAAAAGATTCTTTTTTTTACTGAATCTCTAGCTACTGGAGTTCAATCATATATAACAGATTTGTCTAATGAATTAGTTGATTCATTTGACGTTTATTTGGCTTATTCAATAAGAAGTAATCAAACAAGAGAGAACTTTAAATCTTTTTTTGATAAGAGAGTTCATTTTATAGAAGTAAAGAATTTTTGCAGAGAACTTAATTCTGTTTTAGACATAAAAGCTTTTTTTGAAATGAAGAGAATTGCAAAAGAGGTCAAGCCAGATATCATACATCTTCATAGCAGTAAAGCCGGGGCATTAGGGCGTTTCGCCTTTAATGGAAGAAAAATTCCTCTTTTTTATACACCACATGGTTATAGCTTTGTTGCTGCTGAGTGCAGTGGAATAAAGAAGAAGCTTTATTATTTCATTGAATGGCTTTGCGCTAGAAGAAAGTGTACTACTATCAGTTGCGGAAAAGGGGAGTATGAAGACACAAGAAAATTAACTAAAAACTCGCTATATATCAACAATGGTATAAATATAGAGGATTTAGATTTGATTAAAGAAAAAGCAACTGTTTCTTCTCATCCATTTACTGTCTATACATTGGGAAGGGTCTGTTATCAGAAAAATCCATTCATGTTTAATGAAATAGCAAACAGGTTACCTGATGCTAAGTTTATTTGGGTTGGTGGTGGAGAATTAGAAAGCGAATTAAAAAGCTCCAATATAACTATTACTGGCTTTTTAGATAGAGAAAAAGCTTTAGACTACGCTATTAATTCTGATGTCTTTTTATTCACTAGCTTTGGTGAAGCTCTTCCAATATCTCTATTAGAGTCTATGTATTTGGAAAAACCGTGTGTTGTTAGTGATGTTAAAGGCAACCATGATGTAATACAGAATAATAAGAATGGTTTCTTATGTAATACTGTAGATGATTATGTGAGTGCAATTAAAACTGTTCAAAGTACAAATTGCTCTAGTATTATTAAAAACGCTTATTCTGATATATTGAATGAATATAATACGAAGGTTATGGCCAAAAAGTATAAGGAAGTGTACTTTAAAGCTCTAAATAAAGATGGTTAAGTAATGATAGAAAAGTATCAAATAATTTTTTCAAATGGAAAAGAATTGAACCAAGCTGGCTCCAAAGCTCCAAATGATGTTGCTACTATTGCAGATACGCTAGATTTCAAAAGAATAGTTATAAATATAAAATATAAGTACGAAGCAAAAAGTCTTTTTAAGCTCCTATGTATTTTTAAGTCCCTTATTGATTGGTTCTGTTTATATCTCAAGATAAAAAAGAATTCAATTTTGCTTATACAATGTCCAACGGTTGGTGGCGGAAAACTTAGGAACTACATTTTAGAAAGACTTAAATCTAAAAAAAATGTTAAGATTATTGCATTAGTTCATGATGTAGAGCTTTTGAGATATGAAAACACCTTAAAAACATCGTTAGATGAATTTAATGTAATGCTAAAAGTTTCTGATAAAATAATTGTTCATAACCCTAAAATGCTAAAGTGGTTTGAAGACTATGGTGCAAGCAAAGATAAACTAATCTCATTAAATATCTTTGATTATTTGTATACTCCTAAAGAAAAAAATCAACAATTTGAAAAAGTTGTTCAAATAGCTGGTAATTTAGATTTAAATAAGTCTGCATATCTGAAAGAATTGAAAAAACTGAATACCAAATTCATTTTATATGGTCCCAATTATGATAGTGTTGTTGATGGCGATAACATTACATACAAAGGTTCTTTCCCTCCAGAACAACTACCATATCTTTTAGATAAGGGTTTTGGTTTAATTTGGGATGGATTAAAAACTGACACATGTACTGGTGATTTGGGTAATTATCTTAGATATAACAATCCACATAAATTATCTCTATACCTTGCATCTGAACTTCCTGTTTTTATTTGGGCAGAGGCTGCGGAAGCAAATTTTGTTAAAGAAAATGCTGTAGGATATGCCATAAATAGTATAAATGATATCGATTCTATTCTTTGGGATATGACAAAAGATAAATATGATTCTTTAGTGAAAAATGTAAAAAAAGTGGCGCAAAATCTAACTAATGGTATTTATACAAAAACTGCGCTAAATCAAGCACTAATTTCATTAGGATATACGAAGCAAGGCTAAAATGAAGAGTATAAGAAAGAACTTCATCTACAATCTTATTTATCAAGTATTTGTTATGGCTGCACCTCTTGTTACAACGCCATATATTTCAAGATGCTTGGGTGCAGAGAAAATAGGTGAGTATAGCTATTCATATTCTCTCGTGAGTTATTTTATGATTGCTGCCATCCTTGGAACAGCAACATATGCAGAGAGAGAAATAGCTCGTTACCAAGATGACAAAGAAAAAAGGAGTTGTCGCTTTTGGGATTTATTCACGCTTAGAATAATTACTTCTTTTATATGCATTGTTTTCTATTTTGTTTTTATTTCTATAACAAATAATGATTATTTATTGTCACTTATTGTTTCTTTGAACATTATTTCTGTTGCTTTAGATACCGTTTGGGTCTTCCAAGGAATGGAAGAATTTGGAAAGATATCTATAAGAAATATGTTTGTAAAGATTGTAGTTATTGCTTCAATCTTTGTGTTTGTAAAATCTCCAGATGATATTTACATCTACACTTTAATAATGTCACTCTCTCCTGTTGTTAGTGCATTAACTCTGCTTCCTTTTATTCCTAAGTACATATCAAAGCCTAACTTTAAGAGGATCAAACCATTCAAGGATTTTAAAAACATACTCCGGTTATTTGTACCAACGGTAGCCATTAGTGTATATACAGTTCTTGATGTAACAATGATAGGACTATTTACTACTACAAAAATAGAGAATGGTTATTATGAGCAAGCATCAAAACTATCTAAAACTGCATTAACAATAATTACAACATTATCTACAGTGATGATGCCTCGTATTAGTTATTACTTTCAGAAGGATGAAAAAGACAAGATTCAAGAATATATGCTTAAGAGTTATCAATTTGCACTTTTCTTAGGCATGCCAATATGTTTTGGTCTTATTGGTATATCATCAAATCTTGTTCCATGGTTTTATGGTGCAGGATATGACAAAGTTGCAACGCTTTTAAATCTTTCTAGTTTTTTAGTTATAGCAATAGGTTTAAGCAACATAACTGGAATGCAATATCTTGTACCAACCATGCAACAAGATAAGCTAACGATTTCTGTTATCATAGGTGCATGTGTAAACTTTATATGTAATCTCGCTTTAATTCCAATATGGTATTCAAGCGGGGCAATGATTGCTTCCGTAATTGCTGAGTTTTCTGTTACTGCCGTTCAGTTTTATTATGTTAGAAAACAACTAAATTTAAGAAAGATTTTGTCTTTTATACCTAAGTATTTAATTTCAAGCTTACTAATGCTCATGCTTTTGAAAATTGAAGAACAATATTTGACATCTAGTATTCTTTCTACATTAATCATGATTGTTAGTGGAGCGTTATTGTATTTCATTGTTCTTATTGTTTTGAAAGACAAGTTACTGTTAGAATTCTTTAGTCAAATAAAAACTAAAATGAAAGAATATTTAAAGAAAGCATGAGCAAAAAAATAAGCATAATAACTCCGATATATAATACAAGCAAAGAACTGATTAAAAGGGCAGTAGATAGTGTTATAAACCAAAGCTATAAAGACTTTGAATTATTAATTATAGATGATGGATCCAAACCTGAAATCGCTACATTCTGTAATTCTATTGCTACCAATGATAGTCGTATTTCTGTTTACCATATTCCAAACGGTGGCGTATCGAAAGCTCGAAACTTTGGATTAGATAAGTCTTCTGGAGATTATATTACATTTCTTGATGGAGATGATTTTCTTTCTCCTCAATATTTTGAACATTTGATTGAAGCTATGTCTCAGACAAATGTTTCTTATGTTAAATGCTGTACAGAAAGAATATATACAAGAGAAAGCTTAGGTTTGAATTCTGAGAGAGCAGTTTCTTTTAAAGAAGTTAATACTTCTACTGCAATAGACGATATTTGTTATTTAAAATGCCCCTATCCAAATATAGAAGTTACTTCAGTTTGGGGAACTCTATATTCTAGAGAAGCTATTGGGAGTATTCGATTTAGGGAAGATGTTAGCATTGGCGAAGATTTTATCTTTAATATTGAAGTGATTGAAAAATTAGGTAAAGTTGTTTATGTAGCTAACAGTGATTACGGTTATTTCATTAACAGTGAAGGAGCTATGTGTGGAAAGGTCTCAAGAACAAAGATAGATTCTGTTAAAGGATTTATCTCTTTTCTTTCTACTCATTCTTCTCCTTATTATGAAGATATAACAAATAGACTAGTTAATATCTCAATTGTTATTCTATTGATGACTCCAATTCTAAATGAATTCAAAGAAGATAGAATGTTTATCATTTCTTTTATAAAAAAGTACCGTCGGAGCATAATAAAAAACAAAAAAACAAGAAAGAAAGTTCGTCTTTCATTGTTGCTTTCTTATTTTGGTTTTAACTTTATGCAACGTGTTTATAGGAAAATTCAAAAGGTAAATGAACAATGAAAAGTATTACATTTGTTTTTGATGGCCTTCAGTTTGGAGGTATAGAAAGAGTTGGTGTTGAATATATTAAGCTTTTGTCTGAGCGAGGATATACTATAAACGTAATAAACTTGGTACCAAATCTTAATGATTTAGAAAAAGAAATTCCTCAGACTTGTCCTATTACTCATATTAAGTATCCTCGTTGGCTTACTCCTCAAAAATATAGCAAAATCAAAAAAAAAGGATTTATTGGTGATTTAATCTTTGTTCCTTTTTTTCTTTTTTTTAGTGTTGTGACATTTGCATATTCCTTGATATATAAGCGAAATCTTCCTAAATCAGATATTGTTATTGCGTTTTCTGGCCATTGGAATGATTTGACATTTGTTGTGAAATCATATTCAAAGGAAACAAAGAAAATAGCTTGGCTACATGGGGATCAATATTCATATTACCAATGTTCTCCTGGCTTTTATTCTTTACATAAGGCGATAAAAAACCTTGTTTGTCTATCGGATTACAATGATGATAAAGTCTTAAGTTTTAATAAAAAAAACGATATCAATAAAAAGAAAATCTATAATCCTCTCAATTTCTTTCAGCGTTCAATTAACAATGATTTCGTTGACGAACTAAAGAAAAGCTATGGTGATTATCTATTAATGGTGGGACGGCTTGCTAAAGATAAAGATCAAGCAACTTTGATCAAAGCTGTTAAGGTGCTTAAAGAGAAATATAATTTAAACAAGTATCTGCTATTAGTTGGAGATGGAAGTGAGAGGGAAAGCTTGGAAAAACTAGCAAGAGATCTTTATTTGGTTGATAATGTTATTTTTATAGGCTCTCGATATGACGTTCAAAACTTCTATAAGGGTGCGTATATTTATGTTCATTCAAGTCCTGCCGAAGGATTTGGTTTGGTTCTAGTTGAAGCAATGTTTTATGATTTACCCGTAGTTTCTACCGATAGCATTCCAGGTGTTAGAGAAATACTGAAGCAAAATGAATATGGAATTATTACAAGAGTTGGAGATGAGAATGATTTAGCTGAGGCTATTGCAACAGTATACAATGACAAGAAATTAAGAAGTAGGTTAGTTTTAAAAGGAACTGAAAGAGTTAAAGATTTCTTTCCTCAATCAGTTATTGCTCAATTTGAAGACTATATTGGAGATTTAAAATGAGGATACTTACTTGTGCTTCTTATTATGGAACTGGATCTAGCGCATTTACTGATTATGTTAGTGAATTCTCTAATATTTATTCTTTTACAAATGAAGAGTTCCGCTTTGTCCAGGATCCAGATGGTATTTCCGACTTAGAATACAATTTAGTTGAAAACTTTAATCGTCATAATTCAGGCCATGCTTTAAAAAGGTTTAAAAGGCTTGTTGATCTAAATTGTGGAAATATATTCGGACGTAAGTATGAAAAGTTTTTCCATGGAAATTGGAAAAAATATTCTTACGAATATATCGATAAATTAACTGATTTTAAATACAACGGATGGTGGCAATACGATTTAATCGATAAGGGCGAGTTTTTCTATTTTAGAAAAAGAATACTTAATAAGATTCTAAAAACAACTATTTGGCGAAATAAGCCGGATAGATGTCTTAATACCATGAAAAAAGAGATAACATATTGCTCGCATCCCTCAGAAGAATACTTTTTAGATTGCACTAGAACTTATATTGATGACCTCTTTTCCTCAGTAAGTGATGGTTATGATACTGTTATGGTTGATCAAATTGTTCCTCCGACAAATTTAAAAAGATATTTAAGATACTTTAATGACATTAAAGTTTGTATTGTGGATAGAGATCCTCGAGATATATTTCTGTTAGATAAGTACGAGTGGAAGGATGGTGTAATTCCAAGTGATGTTGAACTTTTCTGTAAATGGTATAAATATACTCGCTCACATAGAAAGACGGAGTCTTTTGATGATGAAAGATTGAAATTCATTCAATTTGAAGACTTAGTATATAACTATGATAAAGTAACCAAAGAAATAGACTCATGGTTAAATTTAGATGAAAGCTTACATAAGGACAAACTGAAATACTTTAATCCTGCAATTTCTATAAATAATACTCAGACTTGGAAAAGAATTAAGTATGATAAAGATGAAGTTGAGTATATAGAAAAGGAACTCTCTGAATACTTGTATCCATTTGAAAGACAAAATGTCTGAAATTAATGGTAGTAACTAATTATTTTTTGTAGTTATAATATATTGTTTTATTAAGATTAGGTTAAGAAGGAGAAGTAGAGTGTATCATTTTGTAAAAAGACTATTTGATATATTATTTTCACTTCTTTTCATTATAGTTCTTTCTCCTCTTTTATTAATAATATCACTCGTAAATTTAATAACACTAAAGTGTTCTCCATTTTATCGTCATAAACGTTATGGTAAAGACGGAAAGGTTTTCTATCTATATAAGTTTAGGACTATGGTTCCTAATGCTGATGAAATGATTAAAAATTTCACTCCAGAACAGATGAAGGAGTGGAAAGAAAACTTTAAGTTAAAAAATGATCCAAGAGTAACTAAGTTTGGTAGGTTTTTAAGAGTAACTAGCTTAGATGAGTTACCTCAGATGTTTAATATTCTGAAAGGCGATATGAGTCTTGTAGGTCCTCGTCCTGTCATTGAAAGTGAATTAGAGTGGTATGGAAAGGATAAGGATAAATTCCTTTCAGTTACTCCAGGCTTAACAGGTTGGTGGGCGTGCAATGGAAGAAACTGTGTTAAGTATCCAGAGAGATGCAAGTTAGAATTGTACTATGTTGACCATGCATCTATTCTTTTAGATATAAAAATAATTCTTCGTACTATTGTCTCAGTCTTTAAACGTGAGGGGGCAATGTGAAGGATACATTTACTTTAAAGGTGGGGATTTGAGGGTAAATGAAGCGATTTTGTTTTTTCATTATTATTTTATTAGTTTCTGTTTTTTCTCTTTTTGCTGAGCATTTCATTATTGAGAATTATGTTTTTGATATCTCTGGAAAGACTAAGGAAAGTGTTGTTAGATCTTTAGTTGTTCCATCTTGGCGAGAAGAATTCTCTTCAAAAGAAGAATTGTTTAATGCCTTAAACAATAAGGTTCAAGTACTAGATAATAAGCGTGTATTTAAGAGCGTTACCTATTCTTTTACTGAAAGAGTTGAAGGTGATGATACCTTCATTACAGTAACATTTGATATTGATGATGCTCATACATTCTTAATCATTCCTTATCCTAAGTACGACACAAATATTGGAACTATACTTGGCATTAAGGTTTTCGATACCAATCTACTAGGCAATTTCTCAGACTTCACTGCAACTGTAAGGTCAATATTCCCTCCTGAGTCATTTGGTTCTCCTAATTTTGATGCTAAATTTGATTTAACAGGGTTAACACTTGGAAAAGCTAGTCTCTCAACTAGCTTTGAAGGCTACACTAGCACTAAAGAGTTTACATATAACATCTCTGTTAATAGCATTCCTATTTGGAAGTACAGTCTTAATACTGCTTTTTCTGTTCAGCGTGAAAATGAGAAAAATAAGTATTCTTTCTCTTCTTCATTGAATAACATTTCTTTGTGGCAAGTCGGTCTTACTCCGTCAGTTGCTCTTTTAATCCATGATGATAAGGTATCATCATACATTACACCATCTCTTTCAACTTCAAATATTGTTATTGATAAAACTAAAATAAGTTTTTCTGACTCTGTTAAGTTTGTAGAGAAGAGTAGTGATGGAGTAAAGTATGATTGGAAAGCATCTGAGATGAGTCACTCAACATCTCTTTCTTTTGATGGAGCACTCTCTCCATTCTCCGTTTCTAATACACTAAAATATACTGTTGATGATGCTTATGATATAAATACGACTTTCCAATATGTATTAACGGAATCCTCTACAATTTTAGTAATGGAGAATATAAAGCTAAAGAAAGATAATTCGCTTCGTCGCTATGACTCAGGCATTGGGCTTAGCCAGCAAATTAATATAGGCCCACATATTTCAATTCGACCGACCTTAAGCGAATTCTTGAGAACAGAGAAGAGAGAGGGCGTTTCTGACTTATTCTTCTATCGTTATTATGTACTTTCTGCTTCATCTAGTGGCAACTACATTAATTGGATTGGAAATTTCAGAGATGGCGTTAGCTATTCTATTAGTGTAAATGAATCATGGATGCAAGAGTACAATACTCGCAAGATTAATCCTGATGTTGGAGTATATGATCACTTAGAGCTTACAGCTCATAAGCTTTTTGGGTCTTGGTTCAATCCTTCCTTTAGAATTGTTGTTAACTACACAAATGATACCGCGAATAAAGGAAATATTACTGGTGGTACAGGAACGGCATTTGGCGAGTACCTGAGGGGTGTTAGAAATGTTACTACAGATGGCTACAACAATAATTTAGTTGGAATTATTGCCAACCTTAATTTAATGACGAAGTTCCCTCTTCCTTCCTTCTTCAGCTTTGCTGATGCATATGCAAATGTCTTCTTTGATTACGGCATTGCAAAGCCTAGCGATAGAGATGCAAAGAATTTCTATGGCTTTGGAATTGAGGGAATTGGCATACTAAAGAGCTATCCCAGCTACCCTGTGAGAGTATCTCTTGGTTTTGATTTAGATAAAGTGATAAAGTTTGTAAATAAAGAAGGTGGAAGAGACTTCTATGAAGTATATATAGGCTTAGGTTTCTTCTTTTAAAAAGGTATTTATGAAAAAGCTATTAACTTTTGTTTTTGTTATGTTATTTTCGTTCTCTCTCCTTTTCGCAGGGGAGAGTTATCTTTCTGTCCCACTTGATTCTGATGCATATAGAATTATTGATGCTGCAGAGGTTAGGGGAATAATACCAAATCAAGTAGACGTTAAACCATATTCACTATCAAGAGTGAAAAGCTTACTTAATGAAATCTACAATTCAAACTTAACAAGCGATAGCGAAAAAAAAGCTATAGAGAAGCTTCTCTCTCAATTTGATGATACATATGGTGTATCTTCAGAAAAGTCATTTTTAGAGAAAGGCTATTTTGTTCTTTCTGAAAATGAAAATGCAGAGGTAGCTTTTGGCGGAAAGATTAAAACTGTGCAAACTGTTGGGGCTTTAAATAAAGCTTTTGATTCAAGAAATAAATTAACTTTCTATGCAAAGGGAGATTTATTTAATAGCTTATCCTTCTATATGGATTTTGGCATTTTGCTAGATAAAATAGACCATAGAGCTTTCCTTGTTACTGATTTTACTCATGAGTGTGATGGCTTCTATATGTCGCTTCTTGGCTCTAATGATCTATATAACTCTCCATTTAAGTCTCTTGGCGATGGTTTTGTTATGTATCCAGAGCTTGCAACTTCACTCTGGAATGATAGCTTAACAATTCGTTTTGCTTCTCTTTCTCGCGATTGGGGTCCTGGTATTAATAACTTAGCGCTCTCTAGCTCTGCTAGAAGCTTTGATGCAGTAGAGTTTACGCTCCAACCTTCATCTTGGTTTAGCCTCTCCGCAGCTATTGGCTCTTTAGGAAAATCATACTTAACGCTTGATGGCGAAGCAGAAAAGACAGGAGATAAGGAGTTACATTCAAACGTTTATGACAACAACTTTTCAATTCAAAGAGTTGAAGTTGAACCATTTGAAGGTTTTAGAGCAAGCATATTTGAATCTGTTGTCTGGCGTAAGCGTTTTGAGCTTGCATATCTTAATCCGCTTGGCGTATATATGTTTGCTCAAAACTATATTGGCGATTTTGATAACATGCTTGCGGGGCTTGATGCAACATACACTATCAAGGGCGTAGGCAAGGTTTACTTGAGTCTTGCTTTGGATGAATTTAATAGCCTTAATAAGTTTAAAGTTATTAGCTACGCAAGAAACATCATTGCTCTACAAGGTGGTACGACAATAAATATCCCTTATGGAGATTTCTCAACACTTGGATTGCAAGCAACATATATTCCACCATTCTTTGGTTCTCACTATACATATCGAAAAGAGGATAATCCTTGGGGAAGTACACCAATGGGAACTGCTTATGTCAATAAAGGCTATAACTTGAGTTATCCACTATATCCTGACTCAGTAGAACTTTTAGCACAGTTTTCTACTACAATTACTCCGTGGGATTTAAGTTTGACATTTATTGTTAAAGATCAAATGAGAAGTGCTCAGTACTCAACAGATGATAAAGGAACAACTCTTAACAATATCATTAACTACAAGGTTTCTGAGTTGTATGTAGATAAAGCATTCTTCTCCTACATTTGGAACAACATTCTTGATTTAGAAGTTAAAGGAAAGAAGAGCTTTGATAATCTTCCTTTTGACGTCACGTTTGGTCTTCAGTGCTTAATTGAAAGTAAGCGTACATATACCCTTGATCCAGAAATTGTCAAGCACTATGATACTTATGAAATTGTTGATGGTGGAAGCTCAATGATTTTTAACCCTGGTAATGGCACTCGCATGAATAATGATTGGAGTACAAGTTGCAAGCTTAACTTTTCTATAGGATTTAGCTTGTATTATTGAGGGAAAAATCGTGTTGGCGTTAAAGGAAAAGATATTTAAAATTGAAGAAAGGTTCCCTCTTTTTGTAAATGATAAGATGAGGGATGCTTTATTCTTCACTTCTTTGATGATAATTGTTTTTATTGACACAATTACATCTACAATGTTTCCTTTATATCTTACTTTCTATTCATATTTAAGATGTATTGCACTTATTCTTCTTTTAGCAAAACTTGCTCTTTTTGATTCATGGAATGTAAGAAAAATTGTTCTATTTGGCATCTATTCCATTACAGCTATTTTGATTAGTTATACTACTGGACAAAACGATATTCTCTGGTGGACGCTTTTATTGTGGGGAGCAAGAGATATTCCATTTGATAAAATACTCAAAGTGCATTTCTTTGAAGTTCTCATAATTGTGGTCTGTGCTGTATGTGCATCTCTCCTAGGTCTTATTGAAAATTTAAGATATCCAAGATCTAGTGGTGGAGTAAGAAATTCCTTTGGAATAGTTTATGCAACAGATTTTGCTGCATTTGTTTTCTTTTTGCTCGCTTCTTTTTTTTATTTGTATAGAGAAAAGATTAAGTGGTGGATATATTCTATTGGTTTAGTTATTTCTTTTGTTGTCTACAAACTTTGCTATACGCGTCTTGATTGCGCATCAATGGCTATTTTGAGCATTCTTTTTATGATTTGCTCTCTTATAAAACCATATGTTAAGAATAGGCTAAAGCTTCTTAGAACGCTTCTTTGTTTTTCAATACTCATTTTTTTTGCCATCTCTCTAGTCTTTACTCTTATTTACAACCCAGAAAATGCATTATTGAGTAAAATAGACAGTTTGTTTTCAGGACGACTAAATCTAGGAAAGATTGGCTTTGAAAAATATCCTGTAAATCTCTTTGGTCATTTTATTAAAATGGTGGGGGCTGGCAAATCAACAGAATACAGAAGCGATTACTTTTTTCTCGATAGTTCATATATTTATTGTTTTTTAAGCTATGGTGTTGTTTTTATAGTTATATTAATTATGACATACATTGCTATTTGCTATAAAAGAAGGGAAGATTTATTCTTCCTTGTTGTGATTTTTGTGATTGCTCTTAACTCCACAACAGCACATCACTTAACTCATATACAGTATAATCCATTCTTTATGGCTCTTTTTGCTTCATTTATAAAAGAGCCAAAGGAGAAAGCATGCTAAAAAAGATAAGCGTGATACTTTTAGTTTTGTTAACTGTTCTTTTTTCTCTTAATGCTGAAAAGAGTATATATAGTGTTACTTCATCTTATTCTGACGAATTATTGAAGACTTTGCTTAGTGGTGAGACGATAGAGTATGCATCTCCTTATGGAGAAGATGTTCCATCTATTGCATTTGATGGGACGAGAGGAAAAGCAAAAGCTATTGAAGACAATATTAATCCTGATTGCTTCATCATGGGGCTTTCTTCATTTATTGAGTATCCAGAAGATTGGGAGAATATGACTCATGATGAGAGAAAGCTAGAGATTATTAATACGCTTCTTTCTATTTCTACCATTAAAGGCATTACTTATATTTCTCATCAAGCAGGAGAGAAACCTAAAGTTTTATTCTCTGATTCTTATACGCTTACCTCTTTGGAGAAAGGGAAGAAAGCTTATGATGTAAAGTTTGAGTATGCTCCTGAAAAATATGAATACGAGACTGCAGCTTACTTAAAGGACAATATCTTTGGTGGCAATGTTTATATAATTGACTACACAATTGATGGTGATGAAATCTTTGTCTCTTTTACTAATAAAGAGAAACTCAAGTTTATGTTCTATACTGCAGTTGAAGCAAAAGAACTAAATATGTGCGTTGACGTTCTTATGACTAAAGAGGGATTAGTTGTATTTGCTTTAGCTACCGTATTTAGAGAAGACATATCAATTGAAACACCTTTTGTTTCTGTTCATCTTCCTTCTGCTTTCATGAAGCGAATTGTTTCTCTTAAAGATTGGTTTATCAAGGAGATTAACTCATGAAGAAAGCGTTAGCTATTGTTTTGTTAATTCTTTTAACTTGGTCTCTCTTTGCTCTTGAATCATTTAAGGATGTAGTAACAACACTAAATAGTGATGAGTATAGTGTTCTGCTAAATGGCGAATTATTATCACAAAACACAACAGATGGTGATATATCACATATAGCACCTCCGTCTGTTAGTGTGAAAGAGAAGATTGATTATGTTTTAGGCATGAAAAAAGGCTTTGGTGTTGCTATATCATCTCTTCTTTCGTATCCAGAAGGCTGGAAAGAGATGAGCAAAGAAGAGCAAAGATTGAAGCTCTACAACACTCTTCTTTCTATCTCCACTCAAAAGGATTTAACTTACATATCTCATAGAGCAGGAGACAAAGAGAAGACTCTCTTTGAAGACTCCGCTATGCTTTCATCCTCCAATAAAAAAGATAGAATTGAGGATCCAACTGTAACTGTTGTTCCTAGCTATGCTGAGTACTATGCCTACCAGAAAGATACTTCATTTGGTGGCAATGTCTATCTTTTAAAGTACAAAGTTGAAGAAAATGAAATCTTTATGGAGATATCTAACTACAGTGAGCTTAAGTTTATGGGAATTGGGCTTGTTGCTCCAGGTAAAGTTAATATGGCTTTAGATATTATCCCAACAGAAGAGGGCATATATGTATATGCCATGGTTTCTGTTAAGGATAAAACTCCTAAGATTAATCTTGTCTTCTATTCTGTCGACTTAGAGCTTTCGTTCTATAATCGTATAGTTGCTCTTCGTAATTGGCTTAATCAGGAATTAAATAAGTGATGAAGAAAAAGTTCGTATTTCTATGCTTAATACTCTTACTTTCTCTCATTACTTTGTTTGCTAATAGCCAAAGCTATTACGCTGTTTCGTCATTAGAGTGGAGAAGTGTTAACGCTCTCTGCCACTATGCTGGCGTTGTTGGGCCAACTTCTAATGGTCCTGTTACAAGAGGACAACTAGAGCTCGCGCTAGATAGAGTAGAGGATGCAATTGGTAAAAATGATCCATTTCTTTTAGCAGTATATGAGCTTTTAAAGGAGCAAGAACCAACTGTTACAGATTCTGTTGGTTCCATTACGCTTAGTGGAGATGTTAATCTTGAGGGTTACTTAGAGCTTGGAGATTTATCTCTTCCAGAGAAGGCTACAGATGGTAGTTATTTAGATTACGATAGTGCTTGGTTTATTGCTAACGCAAAAGAGCGTAAGCCTCTTTTTGATGTTGGGGCTTCCTTTACATTTCTTGATAACGCATATGCTGTTTTTGACTATAACTTTTCACGTGATATGATATCGCCTGACGATATATGGGGAAATAGATTTTCTAGCAATATCTCTCTTGTTCACACAGAAAGCTATCCATATAATGCGGGGCTTAGTCTTGGTAATAGCTATCTAAATTTTATGGCAGCAAGAGGAAGTGTATCACTTGGTGAAGGTTATACAGGTAATACTGCTATTGGCGATAACTACGACTATCAAGAATTTGCTAGATTTAGTCTCTTTTCTCCATTTTTATCTGTATCGCTTCGTCTTACTTCGTTTGATTCATCGCATTCATCAGATATGAACAATAACCCATATGCTTTAATATCTCCAAGGTTTTCTGATTATAAGCAATTACGACATGAAGTTGGCTTTGAAGCGATGTTCTTTAAGAATTTCAGATTAACATTTTCTCTTCTTAATCTTCTTGATACTACTTCCTCTTTTGATATTAGATTCCTTAATCCTTTTATTGTTCTTCATAATATGTTTAACTACACGGACCATACCATTTTTGAAGCCAATAATATGCTTACAGGTGATATATCATGGGCTGTAGGTAGAAAATGGAATGTTTACTTTCAACTTACAATGGATCAAACACAGAGTAAGGGAGAGCAAGAAGCATATGGTGAAGTATTAGACCCTAATGCCTTTGGATATTTATTTAACGTCTCATATTCTGATTACATAAGTGATGGAATATTAAATATCTACTCTGAATTTGTTTATAACGACCCAGGAATGTACCTTAATTCTAAGTTCTACGAAAAAGAGGGAAACAATACAATTACAACTGAGAATAATGGTTTATATTCTTGGTCTCAAGACTGGCTTCTTGGTTATTGGAGAAGTGGTAAAGGTAATGATGTTCATTATGCTGGATATAAATATGGCCCTGATTGTATTGTTTTCTCTATTGGTGGTGAGTATAGAAAAACACTCTTTTCTCTTAAATCATCTATCCTTTATATGGCTCATGGAGAAAAGGGAAGAGGAAACAAACTTTCAAATTACACATTTGAAGGAATTAATAGCAAAGCAACATTTAATTCTAAAGCTCCATATGGCACAGTTGAACATACACTTCTCTTATCATTGGAGAGCAATGTAAACATAAATGAATATGTTTCTCTTTCGATAGGCGGTGCTTGGTCTAATATGTTTAATTACCTTAATGAAAAAGGAAGAAATAAAAATAGTCTGCAACTTGTTTTTGGCATTACAGTTAAAGGGAGTATTCCTACAATTTTAAGTAAGGAGTAAGTGTCTTGAAAAAATTCTTTTTAGTTTTAGTTTCTCTTGTTTTTTTGTTCTCTGTTTCTCTATTTGCTACTACCAACAGTCAAAAGTATTATCCTGTTTCGTCCATTGAGTGGAGAAGTGTAAATGAGTTATGTCACTATGTTGGAGTTGCTGGTCCAACATCTAATGGTCCCGTTACTAAAGCTCAGCTTCTTCTTGCCTTAGAGAGAGCTGAAGAATACCTTGAGTGTGACAATCCTATCTTGCTTGATATAAAAAATAAGCTAAGTGAAGAGTACTCCTTCTACTCTGATAGCATAGGTTCAATTTCCTTAGTTGGCGTACTTAGTCCTGAAATATATGGCCAAACTAATGGCAACAGTGAAGCGCCTATGTGGGGACTCGATAGTTCGTGGGCTATAAAGAATCACCTAGAGAGAAAGAGTGCTGCTGTTCTTACTTTAGAGAATACCATTAGAGATTCTCTCTATAGTCGCTTTGCTTTTGAGTATAGACAGAAGGTTGGAAATGATAAAAACATTTGGACTAAGAATTTCCATACTTCTTTTTATGGAACTAGAATTGCACAAAACTTCCCATATGATGCTGGTGTTTCTCTTGGAACTAAAGGCTTAAGTTTAATCTTAGGGCGTGGACATGTATCGCTAGGCGAAGGCTATACTGGAAACACTGCTATTGGTGATAACTATGACTATCAGGAGTTTATGAAGACTGGTTTCTATACTAAGAATACTTCTGTTTTTGTAACACTTACTTCTTTTGATTCTTCCCACGCATCAACTAAACTTGTAGAAAAAACAGAAGATGGAAAAACATATTATGTTCCGGAAGTAGAGAATCTCTCTCCATGGGATGTGAAAACTTCTCAGTTTTCTGGCTATAAGAATGTAAGGCATTCTGCTGGATACGATATTGTCTTATTTGATAAGCATAAAGTATCGCTTGCATTTGTTACTCTTCTCGATACGGATACTGCTTTTGACTTCAGGTATCTTAATCCTTTCATGGTTCTTCATAATATGTATAACTACCATGAAGGACATAGCCTAGAAGCTAATAATATGATCTCTATTGATTATTCTGTATCTGTTGCACCTAGGTGGAATATATATTTGCAATTAACTATGGATCAGCTTCAGATTAAGGGTGAGACAGATGGATATATAAATAGCCTAGGCTACACTGATCCTAATGCTTTTGGTGGCCTATTTAACTTAAGCTATACAGATATATTCTGTAGTGACACTATTGTTAATCTCTATGGAGAAGTTGTTTATAACATGCCTGGCATGTACTTAAATAGCAAGTTCTATAATTCTAATGGAGAGGTTACACAGCTTAAGACAGATAAGAGGTGTTGGTCTCAAGATTACCTATTGGGTTATTCTCGCGAAGAAGAGAATGGTTATGATGATGTAGCGTATTCAGGCTATATCTACGGACCTGACTGTGTTGTTGTGTCACTTGGAGGAACAATGAGAAGACCTAATTCTTATAACCTTTCGTCTTCAATTATGTATATGGCTCACGGTGCAAAGGGTAGAGGAGAGAGTGCTAGTAACTATACTTTTGACGAAATAGACAAAAGAGAGGACGTAAATAGAGTTGCTCTTACTGGAACTGTTGAGCACTCTCTTATCTACAAAGCTGAAGCTGAATTACAGTTAAGAGATTACTTATCATTCTCCTTTGGTGGTGCATACCAATATAGGTGGAACTATATGAACACTGCAAACAAAAATTATTCTAATTTGCAACTCTTTGTTGGCCTTAAGCTTAGTACTATTTCTTTCACTGTATAGTTTGCTGATGTATTCAGCATCAAAAGATAATTTGTATATTGGGGTTTTGTATCAAATCTTTAAATTGGTTTATGTCAGTTTTCTTGGTAACTAATGCTGTGGAGTTATCGCTGCATTTTAATACGTATTTTTAACATGTTGACTAGAAAGGAAATATGAGAAGAAAATAAGAGTGTAGGAGAAATTGTTGTGGTAGAAAACATTAAAGTTCCAGTTGGTATATCAAGCTTTAGGGAGATACGAGACAATGATTTTTATTATGTAGATAAAACTGGATTAATTGCTGATGTTTTAAAAAAAGAGAGTACCAAAGTAACTTTAATTACACGTCCACGCCGTTTTGGAAAGACTCTCATGATGGATATGCTAGAGAATTTCTTCGATATTAGGAAGGATAGTAAGAGCATATTTTCTGGACTGGAGATATCAAAAAAAGAAGACTTATGCAATAAATGGATGAATAAATACCCAACGATTTTTGTTTCTTTCAAAGAGATTGATGGTCTTACTTTTCAGAATGCTTATGACATGTTGACCATTGTGATATCTGAGCTTTTTAAAGATCATGGCTATTTGTTAAATAGCAAAATAATAAGTGACTCTGACAAAAAAATTATAGAGAGTTTAATTGCAAAAACAGCATCTCTTGGAGATGTGAAGAATTCCCTTAATCTCCTTACTAGAGTTTTGAGTACTTATAATAAAAAACCTGTCATATTGTTAATTGACGAGTATGATGTGCCTGTTGCTAAAGCCAATAATAGTGGTTATTACAGTGAGATGTTAGAGGTTATGAAGGGAATTATGAGTGCTCTAAAGGATAATGAAGCACTGAAGTTTGCCGTTATAACTGGATGTTTGAAAATTGCCAAAGAGAGTATTTTTACAGGAACAAACAACTTTGTTTCAGACACAATAACATCTTCACCTTTAAATGAATACTTTGGTTTTACTCAAAGTGAAGTTGATAAGATTTTATTGAAAACTGGATTAGAAAAACATTCAAAAAACATAAAGGCTTGGTATGATGGCTATCACTTTGGCAAATATGATATATATTGCCCTTGGGATGTTATGAATTATGTTTCTGATTTAATTGATAATCCTGATGCTAAGCCACTTTCATATTGGAAGAATACAAGTGACAACTCGATTATTCGTTCATTTATAGACTACTTGGGTGGAAGCATAACAAGAAAATTGGAAACATTATTGAGCGGTGGCTATATATTAGAAAGAATAGACGAAAATCTAACATATGATTTTCTCCATTCTTCAGAGAGTAATTTTTGGTCAATACTCTATCTTACTGGCTATTTAACTCAAAAGAAGTTAGATGAATTAAATCATCCAAGTGAAAGTGGGTTAACAGCTTTAATAATTCCAAATGCTGAGATAAGAGAGATTTTTGAGTCAACAATTGTTAAGTGGTTTACAGATAGCACGAGAGAGTGGAATAGGGGGCTTTTATTTTCTTCTCTTTGGAGCGGAGATGCCAAAGCACTTGAAGAAGAAATAAATAAGCTTTTGAGGAAAACAATTAGTTATCATGATTACAAAGAAGATTTTTACCATGCATTTCTTGCGGGAATCTTTGCTGGCGCAGGGTATGCTGTGGAGTCGAATAGAGAGCATGGTGATGGTCGCAGCGATATCGTTGTATATGATACTATAAATGCTCGTGTTGCCTTCTTTGAGATAAAATATGCAAAAACTCTTGCAACATTAGAAAAAAAGTGTGATGAAGCGTTAAAGCAAATTGATGAAAGAAGATATGAGAGGGATGCGAGAGATGATTTTGACGACGTACTCTGTTACGGTATTTCTTTCTTCAAAAAAAGATGCATTGTGAAACAAAAACAAATGCTAACACGATAAAAAGGTTAGCATTTAGTTTTAACATACTTCCACTTCCACTTTTTTGCCACTGAAGGCAACACCATATTTATAGATAGTCTTAACTCCATTTGCCTTCATTTCTGTATCATATTTCTTATCATCTATTTGTTCTAATGCCTTTGAAGCAAGTGTTTTTAATTCTTTTTCTGAAGAGTTTTTTCAGCTTTTAGTTCGATAATAATGCCAGGTAGATTATCCTTTTTGGGGGCAAGTTGAATATCATATCTTCCCAAACCTGACTCACGGTTTGATGTTAGATATGAAGAACCTAAAAGGGCACAAAGACCAAGCATGAAGCCGTGATAAAAGCTTTCACTTTTTGTATCAAAAGAGCTTACAGATTCTTTAAGAAGCTTAGAAATAATATCTTTGAGCTTTTCTTTGTCTCCTTGGAACAATGCTTCTTCTACTCTAATTGCTGTATTAGAAGAAATCATTTTGTTAAACCTTTGAAGAATCTCTTTTCGATAGACAAAAGAGATTTCCTTATTGGGTATAGCGACATCACATATAAAGTCTCCGCTGATAGAAATAGATGATTTTACTGCCTTTAGGTATCCCGCCATAAGCAAGAAACTGTAAATTGAAGACGGATTGTTTTTAATTTGAGGGTATATTACGCACGTATCGATGTATGTTGTGAAGGACTGACCATTAACAAGAGAAGTGAGTTTTTGATATATCTCATCATCTGCTTCTTGAATGATTTCTCCTATAATATCATTACTTCCTGTCGAAAGCCAAAAGGCTCTTGGCTCAAAGTTATTATTGAAATAGTTTACAACAGACCAAGGATTAAAAATCTCTGTCTTTCCAAAATTGTATCCGTCATACCATTCTGAAATTTCGCCAAATTTATCAGAACAACCATAGTATTGTGTCATCTTCTTTACTTCATCTTTGGTAAAACCGAAGTACTGGCTATATTTATTTTCTAGAACAGAGTTAATTGATAGATTATTGAGCCCACTGAAAATGCTTTCCTTTGCAACGCGAAGAATTCCTGTAAGAAAGCCAAAAGCGAGATTTTTGTTGTCTTTCAAACATCCTGAGAGGAGGTTACGCATGAAAGATATCACTTCATCATAAAATCCTTTTGTATGTCCACTTTCAATCGTTGTGTCATATTCATCTATGATAATTACAGTACCATTTTTGTAATGCTGGCTTAGCATTTCAGAGAGCTTTAAAAGTGAAAGGGTAACATCGCTTTTGTCTGCATTTCCATTTAAAATGTTATTAAAGTAATCTTTGCTAGTAGCATCAAGAATAGGGCTATTAAGTAGTTCTTTGTGTCTAGCATATTCGTCTCGGATTATTCGGTAAATTAATGTGTATGTTTCATTCCAAGAGTCACATTTTACATCCTTCAATGAAATAAAAATTACTGGGTATTTGCCTTGATATTCTCTGTACTTTTTTCCTTGTGCCCATATTTTTTTATCAATGAAGTATTTTGACGTATCTTCCTCTGTTTTTTGAAAAAAAGTATGGATCATATCCATATTTAGGGTCTTTCCGAAACGCCTTGGACGAGTAAATAGAGTAACCATTGCTCTTTCATCGATAATATCTTTGAGCATCAATGTTTTATCAACATAGTAGTATTCTGTTGAAACTAAGCGATAATCAGAAACCCCAACAGGAAGGGGTAGAAGTAGTGATTCACTTGAAATAATATATTTTCCAGTTTTTATTCTTTTATCATTAGGACGCTTTGTGTCTACTGGAATTTGCCAACTTCCGTTTTTTTTGATGGCACCGGGTTCCAGTAACACGACGCTCTGTAAGACTCCATGTTTTTGCTATTTCTTTTACTGATACCATCTTTGACATAACTTAATTTTTGTACTCCATCCCAATTAGGATAGTCTACAAAAAGAAATATATCATCAATAAACGGAAATATGTCATAGTTAAATAAAACTTCCCCAATCCATTGAACTATAGAAAACCTAAGTAAAACACTATT
>SAMEA104315422__coassemble_221_pt1 | contig 32958 bp, 34 predicted proteins | sample SAMEA104315422__metabat2_low_PE_015 | metagenome-assembled genome bin SAMEA104315422 (sample SAMEA104315422) | gut metagenome | biome: Monkey gut; feature: monkey-associated habitat; material: faeces | place: China | collected 2013
TCTTATGCACTTTGTGTGATTACTTAGGTTTTGAGCAAAAAATTGAGGCTACCCATTTTAATGTGAGTAGCCCATCAACTAAAATTTGTTCTCTTATTATTTAAGCCAAAATGAGATACTTACAGTTGCAGAGACAGTTAAGTCACCACTGTAATATGTAGTAGAAGCATAATCAGAAGAAGCAGCTTCTGTCATCATAAGCTTGCTGTTGGCATATGTAGGATAAGAGTAACTAACACTACCCTCTGTTATTGAAACAACATCGCCAACTTCTTTATTTACGCCTCTAGCATAATCTCCAGCTTTCTTAAGTGCATTTCTACTAGCTTCTTCTCTTGCTTCCATCAAAGCTTCAGAAGTATCACTCTTGGAGTAAGAGATACTAGAGATAGAAATTCCATCTAAAACACTAAGTCTATCATAGACTCTTCCCGCTCTATCTAGACCATTCTTAAGGTTAATAGTTAGTCTCTGTGTTGCTCTCTGTCCCTTAAGAACTCTATTACCATCAACCCATTCATAATAAGGATCAATATTCATATAATCTGTTCTTATTTCATCATCTGAAATACCAAACTCATCCTTAAGAATTGAAATTGCTTTTTCTATCATCAAAGAGGAATTATTTCTTGCCTCCTCTGTTGTACTAGCTGTGTTCTCAGCGGTAATAGAGAAAGAAGCTGTGTCTGCTTCGACACTTACAGTTGCAGAAGCACTAACTGAGACGTAAGCATCATTTACGTCACTCTTTGTCGCACAGCTTGTAAGACATAGCATAAATGCAAAAGCTACCAGAACTAAACTAATTACCTTTTTCATATTTTTCTCCTCAATTCTGGGCAAGACTCCGCTTTTCTCATATAAGCAAAAAGTGCTGCCATCATAATTCCATTAGAGTATGGACCTGTACCCATCTCTCTAATTACAGTTTCAACTGGTACCTCCACAACCTCAATTTCTTCATTTTCATCAAGGTTTTGAGCACCAACCTTTTTCAGATTACGAGCAAGAAAGAATGTTTGCTCATTGGTCATAAAAGCAGGATTGGGATTGAAACTTGCGATTTCCTCTAGTTCTCCAACAAGTCCAGTTTCCTCTAATAATTCTCTTTTAGCAGCATCCTCTTTGCTCTCACCTTCTTCTATTAAACCAGCAGGAAACTCTCTAGTTACAGTCTCTGAGCCATGTCTGAACTGATTCTCCATAATAAACACCAAAACTCCATCTTCTCTCCTCTTTATTGGGATTATAGAGACCCATGATGGAAGACTTAATGTTATAAAATCACCACTCTTACCATCTTCAGAGACTCGAGAGGAAACATCAACAGAAAGAATTGGCGAAGAGAAGACTCTATTTTTCTCTTTCGTTAACCACTTATTAATCATTTATTTTTCTTTGAAGGACAATCTAAATGACATGATGAACAAGAAGAAGGAGAACAACCTTCTTTAGGCAGATTCATTTCTCTTGCTGTTGTGCATGCATCTGTTTTCTCTAACTTTATTGCAATGTCCATCAATGCTTTTGCACTAGCATGAGCCTCTTCTTTGACCCACTCCTCTCCCTTGTCTTCACTCTCCATCAAGTCTACTTCCATAGGAACAGCACCAAGGAATGGAACATTCATTTCAAGACACATGTTCTTTCCACCGTTTTTACCAAAGATTGGAATTTCAAAACCACAGTTAGGACACTTGAGTCCAGACATATTCTCAATGACACCAATAATTGGAATATTACATTTACGTGCAAAAGTGACAGATCTTCTAGAGTCCAAAATTGCCACACTTTGTGGTGTTGTCACAATAATAGCTCCTGTAAGAGAATCTATAGATTGAACAACTGTAAGTTGCTCATCTCCTGTTCCTGGAGGAGTATCGATAATTAAGTAGTCCAAGTCACCCCACTCTGTATCGCCAAGGAATTGCCTTATAACTCCCATCTTCATTGCGCCACGCCAAATGATTGCATCGTCTGGGTCTGGAAGAGCAAAAGCTAAAGACATTACTTTAATTCCATTTTTGGCTTCAACAGGAATTAGCGTAGTGCCATCAGGACTTGAAAGAGAACTATCTGTGCACCCTAGCATCTTAGCAACATTAGGACCATGAATATCTGCATCTAGAATACCAACCTTGCATCCCATTTCAGAGAGAGCAAAGGCAAGATTTACGCTTACAGTTGTTTTGCCAACTCCGCCCTTACCTGACATTACAACAATCTTACGCTTTATACGGGCCATACGAGATGCAATCTTTTCGCTTTGAATCTCGTATTCACTTTTTTGTGTTTTTTCCATTTTTATCTCCAAATTAAATATAGCCAATAAAAATAAAAGAACAAGTGTTTAGATTTTGTAAAATTAATCTGTCAAAAAAAATTGGGATAAGTTGAACTGTTGAAACATTATTTATTTCTTTGGTAGAATCAAATAAAACTTTAATTCCACTTTAGGAGAGGACATAAATGTTGGCATTATTAACAAATTTGCCTAGCGCCTACTTGGCTGCACAGCTAAGAGATGGTGTTATTTTAATGCTCTTAGGCATGATTGTTGTCTTCTTTTTCCTTACAATTTTGATTTATTCAATTAAAGCAATGTCAAAAATTGTTGGAAAGAATGCACCAGTTGAGGAACCGAAGAGAAAGGTTGCTACTAAACCTGCAACAGTAGAACAAAATGATGACGCAAAGATTGCAGTAGCTATCGCAGCTAGTGTAGACAAAGGAAGATGATTATGGGTCAGAAGAAAATTAATTTTATGTGTACAGCATTTAGAGACGGCTTCCAGTCAGTCTTTGGTGCAAGAGTTTTTACAAAAGATTTTATGCCAGCTGTTGCTGCAGCTAGAGAAGCTGGAATCCAGCATTTCGAAGCTGGTGGTGGAGCAAGATTCCAGGCACTTTATTTCTATACAAATGAAGATGCTTTCCAGATGATGGATGAATTCAGAAAGGTTGCTGGACCGGACGCAAATCTCCAGACTCTCGCTCGTGGTGTTAACGTTGTTGGCCTCGACTCTCAGCCAAGAGATATGATTAAACTCCATGCTCAGCTATTCAAGAAGCACGGCATGACAACAATTAGAAACTTCGATGCTCTTAACGATGTAAACAACCTCATTGATAGTGGTAATGCTATTCATGATGCAGGCTTAAAGCACGAAGTAACAATAACAATGATGTCTCTTCCAGAAGGAATTAAAGGTGCACATACTCCAGATTTCTATGAAAGAATTCTTAAAGAAATTCTTGCTGCAAAGATTCCTTTCGATTCACTCTGTTTCAAGGATGCATCAGGAACATCTACTCCTCACAATGTTTATGAAACAATTAAGAGAGCTAGAAAGCTTGTTGGCCCAAACATGAACATTGTATTCCACTCTCATGAAACAGCTGGTGTTTCAATCCAGCAGTACATGGCAGCTATCGAAGCAGGTGCTAGCCAACTTGACTTATCTATGTCTCCTGTTTCTGGTGGAACATGTCAACCAGATATCATCACAATGTGGCATGCTTTAAGAGGCACTGACTACACACTCGATATCGATATCGAAAAAGTAAGAAAGGCAGAAAGAGTATTCGAAGACTGCATGTCTGATTACTTCTTACCTCCAGAAGCAACAAAGGTTAACCCTGAAATTCCATTCTTCCCACTTCCAGGTGGTGCTTTAACAGCTAATACTCAGATGCTTAGAGATAACAACCTTATGGATAAGTATCCTCAGATTGTTGAAGCAATGGGTGAAACAGTTGCTAAGGGTGGATTTGGTACATCTGTTACACCTGTTAGCCAGTTCTACTTCCAGCAGGCATTTAACAACGTAATGTTCGGACCTTGGAAGAAGTTTGCTGAAGGTTATGGAAAGATGGTTCTTGGTTATTTTGGTAAAACTCCAGTTGCTCCAGACCCAGAAGTTGTAAAGCTTGCTTCAGAGCAGCTCCACTTAGAGCCAACAACAGAAAAGGTTGTAGATATCAACGATAGAGATCCAAAGAAAGGTATTGCAGCTGCTACTGAAATGCTTAAGGAAAACAACCTTCCTATCACTGACGAAAACATCTTCATCGCTGGTGCATGTAAGGAAAAGGGTATCCTTTATCTTACTGGAAAGGCTAAGGTTAACGGCGTTAGACTTAAGAGTCAGATGGCTCAGCCTGAAGCAAAGAAAGAAGAAACAAAGAAGAACGATAAGCACGAATATACAGTTACAGTTGGGGGAAAAGCTTACGGCGTCAAGATTGATGGCAACAAGGCTTATGTTAACGGTGCTGAGTATCCACTCAATGTTGAAGACGGCATAAAGGCTACAGCTACTTCTACAGCTAAAAAGGTCGTAAAGACTGTTGGTTCAACAGAAGTCGTTGCTCCAATGCCTGGTTTAGTACTTCGCTTCGAAGTTAAGGTTGGCGATACAGTTAAGAAGGATCAGGTTCTCTGTGTCATGGAAGCAATGAAGATGGAAAATGAAATCTACGCTCCATGTGATGGTGTTATTTCTTCTATCTCTGCCTCCCAGGGCGATCAGCTCCAGTCTGGTGACTTAATTATGGCTATCGGCGGAACAGTTACAGAAGAAGTTGTTGAAGAAGCACCAAAGGCTCCTGCAGAAGCTCCTGCAGCAGCACCAAGCACAAATGGTTCAGCAACAGAAGTCGTTGCTCCAATGCCTGGTCTAGCACTTCGCTTCGAAGTTAAGGTTGGAGATAAGGTTAAGAAAGACCAAGTTCTCTGTGTTATGGAAGCTATGAAGATGGAGAATGAAATCTTCTCTCCATGTGATGGCACTGTCGCATCTATCTCTGTTAATCAGGGCGATCAGCTTCAGTCTGGTGACTTGATTATGGTTATTGCATAAGGGAAACGGGTTATGCACGATATTTTAAATGGTTTTACCCAGCTATGGTACTCTACAGGTATCTATGGCTTTCTAACAGAAGAAAAAGGTTGGGGAATGGCAGTCATGATTCTTGTTGGCTTCCTTCTCTTATACCTAGCAATTAAGAAAGGTTTTGAACCACTACTCTTAGTTCCAATTGGAATGGGTTGTATCTTATCAAACATCCCTCTTGCTTACATTGCAGGTGTCGATCCAAATAGTAGCTTTGCTGCAACTGGATTCATCAAGATTTTATATGATGCAGGTATTGAATCAGGACTCTTCCCTGTTCTTATCTTCATGGGTGTCGGCGCGATGACAGACTTTGGTCCACTTATTGCTAACCCTAAGACACTTCTTCTTGGTGCAGCTGCACAGCTTGGAATCTTCATGGCATTAATCGGAGCTGTTCTTCTTGCATATATTCCAGGAATCAACTTCACACTTAATGTTGCTTCTTCAATTGGTATTATTGGTGGTGCTGATGGTCCTACCGCAATCTATGTAACAAGCAGACTTGCTCCAAGCTATCTTGGTTCTATCGCTGTTGCTGCTTATTCATACATGGCACTTGTTCCAGTTATTCAGCCACCTATCATGAAGGCTCTTACATCAGAAAAAGAAAGAAAGATCAGAATGTCACAGCTTCGCCCTGTTTCAAAAACAGAAAAGATTATCTTCCCTGTTCTTGTTATTACTCTCTGTGGTATTCTTCTTCCTTCTGCAGTTCCTCTCATGGGTGCTCTCATGTTTGGTAACCTTGCAAAAGAATGTGGAGTGTTAGGTCGTCTTGCTGACACAATGCAGAATGCATTAATGAACACAGTTACTATCTTCCTCGGTCTTTCTGTTGGATCAAAGATGGCTGCTGATAAGTTCCTTAACCTTGAAACACTTGGTATTCTCTTACTTGGTGCAGTTGCATTCTCATTTGGTACAGCTGGTGGTGTATTACTTGCTAAGCTCATGAACAAGCTTGATCCAAAGCATCCAGTAAACCCACTCATCGGTGCTGCTGGTGTTTCTGCCGTACCTATGGCAGCTCGTGTTGCATCTAAAGTTGGTCAGGAAGCAGATAGTCAGAACTTCCTCTTAATGCACGCTATGGGACCAAACGTATCTGGCGTTATCGGTTCTGCTGTTGCAGCCGGAGTTCTTCTTGCTGTTGTTCCAGGAATGATGGAATCTCTTGTTCCTCTTCTCGGCTAATTTAAATGGCACTAAGTTCGGCATAGCTTAAAACTATGCCGATTTTTTTAAGCCTAATTCTATAAACAAACTTTTCTGCTAGCCAAAACGAGATTAAACTGAAGTAAATTAAGGGAACACATAATTGAATTACAAAAAAGAAAATGACATATTGGAAAGAACGCTTTCTATAGCAGATGAAAGCTATGAAAAAGCATATCAATTCTTACAGGACCAATACGCTGAGAGTAACGAAAAATATGGGCCTCAAGTTCTATATTTTCTTGCTTGCTTAGCTGGTGGATTAAAAAGAAAAGATGAGGCCTTAAACTGGCTAGAAGAAGCAATTAAAATCAAAAGATGGTGGTACAGGCCAGAAGTTCTAGAGGATGATGACCTCGAATTGCTAAAAGATGATAAAGAATTTATTCATCTAAAATCTCTTTCGTCTGCTCGATATAAAAAAGCTTTCCTTAATTCAGAGCCAAAGCTTTTTTCATGGGAAGAAAAGCCCCGTAATAACCTTTTCTTGGCTGTCCATGGAAATACTCAAAATGCAAAGATTGCAAAATCAGAGTGGACTCCTCTATTCAGAAATAACAATGATTGGCAAATTAAAGCAGTCCAAAGTGGAGAGCCTGATAGCTATGGTACTTATCGATGGAGTTCTGATAAATACCAACATGTCTCAGTAGCCTTAGTAATGAATCAAATGAGAGGCGAAGGCTATAAAAAAATAGTGTGTGGTGGTTTTTCCTCTGGATGCGACATGCTTCTAAGGGCTGTAACATTTACGCCGGCAACTTGTGATGCACTACTTCTTCAAAGTCCATGGATTCCATGCTTAAAAGAATGCGAAGAATCATTATTTAAAGCAATTAAAAAAAAGAATATTGAAGTCCAAATTCTCTGTGGAAACAAGGATAAAGACTGTCTTCCATTAGCAATGGAATTACATTCTGCGCTGCAGTCAAGAGCTTTAAATTCAACGTTTATACTTCAGCAAAATACATTCCATCAATTTCCCAATGAAATCTTCTATACGATAGATAAACTATTAGAGAAAGAATAAAGACATAGAGGAGAAGTAAAGCCTACTTCTCCCCTATTCTTTTTATGGCTAAGTTCTATTAGTTTTTCCAAATAATAGTTCCAGTGTATCCCCAAGATGAGGTATCTAATGAACCTTCTTTTTTATCTACATAAATCTTATTTAATCCTGCGCCGAAGAATGCATCTTGCCCAACGCTTTCAATTGTCGAAGGAAGTGTTATTTCTTTAAGCTGTCGACAATAGTAAAATGCACTGCTACCAATTGACTTAAGAGAGTTTGAAAGTATTACTTCTTTTAGTTTGCTCTCACAAAAAACATAATCACCTATTTCTATTACAGAATCAGGCAAAACGATTGTTTCAAGCCCTGTCCTTCTAAACGCACTATTGCCTATTGTGGTTACACCTAATGGAATTTCGATTGTAGTTATTTTAGTATTCTGGAAAGTGCCTTGTTTTATTTCTGTTACATTCTCCGAAAGCGTTACATTAGAAAGACTATTACAGTAATAGAATGCATTCTGCCCAAGCTCTTTCACAGAATTAGGAATAACAACCTTAGTAAGTGAAGTACATGAATTAAATGCACTACTTCCAATAGTAGTTAATCCATCTGGAAAATTTATTTCAGATAGATCTTTACAATTTTCAAAAGCAGAAGCTCCAATTTCCATTAAAGAAGAAGGGAAAATAACCTTCTTTATGGATGAGCAAAACTCAAAACTTTTATCATCTATATTTTCTATTTTTGTATCTGATAAATCGATTTCCATCAAGTTTGAACAATTCTTGAAAGCATAAGGTTCAATAGTTTTTAAATTTGAATCTGGTGCAATTGTCACAGTCTTTAGTTCTTTACATTCCTCAAATGTTGCTCGTGGTATTTCCTCAACTGTTTTTGATATGTAGATAGATTCTAACATTTGACAATTTGAAAAGGCTCTTTCACCTATAGAAATAAGACCATCTGAAAGAGAGACACCCTTTAGTTTCAAGCAATCCCTAAAAGCAGAGTCTCCTATTGTTTTTGTTGATGGGGGAAGTATTATATCTTCTAGTTCAATACATCCTGCGAAAGCATATTCACCTATGGAGGCAAGATGTGAATTTGAGTCTATACTTACATTTTTTAATACTTTACATGCGCAACTAGATTCATGGTAGTAATAATTAGAGGAGCTAAAAGCATAGTCTCCGATTTCAACAAGAGAAGAAGGAAGAGTAATACTTTCAAGACTTACACATCCAGTAAATGCAAGTTTACCAATTTTCTCTAGTGTTGAAGGTAATTTTATGCTTACTAAGTTTTGACAAGCTTCAAATGCACGAGAATCTATACTTATTACACCTTCAGGAATTTCAATACTCGTTAAATCAGTGCAATATCCAAAACTATGAGAAGAAATACTTTTCAAGCTAGATGGAAGCTTAATGCTTTCAAAAGATGTACTTTCGAAGGCCTGAACACCTATTATTTCAACGCTATCTGGAATATTAATTGAAGAAAGTGAAAAGCAACTTGTAAAAGCATAATCTCCAATACTTGTTAGCGTACTAGGTAGCTCAATATTCGAAAGAGAAATGCATCCCTGAAAAATAAATGAAGGAAGAGCTCTTAATTTTGTTTTGATAATAGCACTTTTTAATTTTACACATCCCGAAAAGGCACCCATAGGTAAATTCAAGATAGAAGATGGAATTTCTACACTTGTAACATTTTTATTACCTTTAAATGCATTCTCTTCAATCATTGTAACAGGAATCCCTTCTATCTCACTTTGAATAATTACATCTGTTGCGTCTTCTGTTACTCCAGTTACAATAGCATACCCACTAAGTCTTTTAATTCTGTACTCAACTCCATTAATCACAATTTCTTTTTCTCTGAAGTAGCTATCATTTTCTTTGAGATGGAATATAACATCATAAGGAATAGTCTCTTCTTTACCGTCCTTTATGGTGTTCTCCCAACTATTTACATTCATGTTTTTCATGTATACGTTTTTAAGATTTGTTGCGCCAGAAAAAGTATTATCTGAAATTGTGTATACAACACGATTAAACGAGACCTAAGCCACGATTAAATGGAAACGACACCACGATTAAGGGGAGAAGCGATTTCTGGCATAAAATATAAAGAAGATAAAAACCAATAACCTCCTTTAAAATAGGGAAATCTTATTTTAAGGAGGTCTATAATGATAGACTACAGAAAGATGATGTTACTCTATGAAAGAGGTACATCAAAGAACAATCTTGCAACAATATTTAATTGCAAGTGGGAGACAATTAATCGGGCAATAACTCGAATTAAAGAGAAATGGGGTGAAGGAGAATCCATTCCTAAAGAACTCAGTAATGAAGAAATAAAAGAAGAGATTCTAAATCAAACAAGGAATGCTAACATAGACTTCTTACAACCAGATTTTGATTCACTAAGCAAAAAAGATCTGAAAAAGATGAACAGTGAGCTTTGGTTATCTTATTGTCAAAAAGCAAGAGAACAAGGGAAAAAAGCCTATCAACCATCAAAGTTCAATGAACTTCTTGGTTTATACAAACAAAAGCAAGATATTTGCTATACACAAATTCACGAACCAGGGATGGAATGTCAGGTTGATTGGACTGGGGACTATGGTCATTTTATGGATGATAGCACAGGAGAATGGGTAGAAGTACATGTTCTAGTTATTACACTTCCATATAGTGGGTATTTTTATGCTGAGGGGTTTCTAGATGAAAAGATGAATTCTTTCCTTGAAGGGCATAAACATGCATTTGAGTTTTTTGGTGGAGTTACAACACTAACTATTCCAGATAATTGTGCCACAGCAGTAGATAGGAAGACAGGAGTTCTAAATACAGAATACACGTCATTTCTTGATTACTATGGAACATTACCAAAACCTACACGAGTAAAAAGACCAAAAGATAAAGGCTCAGTTGAAGCACACGTTAAGGTGGTAGAGAAAACCATTCTGCCAATACTAGATAAGTTGCCTATTCTATCATTAGACGAATACAATCGGTTCTTACTTGATAAAGTAAAAGAAAAGAATGCAACTAATCGATCTAAAAAAGAAGGAAGTCGCCTTAGCATCTATTTAGACGAAGAAAAGCAAAGACTGCAGCCACTTCCCGAAAAGCCCTTTCATAAAATAATCGAAAAAGAAGCTACAGTCTCACGAGATTTTCATCTACAGTATTGTAACACCTTTTATAGTGTTCCTGTTAACTACATAGGTCAAAAAGTTGTAGTAAGAGATGATAGCAACACTATTAAGATATATTCTAGTAAGGATGTTCTTATTGCAGAACATAAAAAAGCTACTAGAAAATGGCAACGATGTACAAATGAAAAACATATACCTAGTGGTCATTCAAGCAACAATGAGTATTCATTGGATTATTTTCTTAATCAAGCAGATAAGTTTGGACCAAACATGGTATTACTTTTCCAATCTATAGCTAGAGATTTTGCTTTCCCTGTTCAGTCCTTTAGAACTCTGAATGCAATTTTAATTAGAGCTCATAAAAACAATGATATTAAGGCAGTAGAAGATGCAGCTGAAAAGTGCTATTACAATGCAATTCATTCTATAAAAGGCTTCTCTACAGTGCTTTCAGCAATAACTGCAAGAGAGACAACAGTAGAAGAAAAACTTAATCTTAATTCTCTCTATTGTACTCGATACAAGGAGGATCAAGATGAAGAATAGTAGCACAAGCAATTATACAGAACTATTGAGTACACTTGATAGACTTGGTTTGACTGTTACGATAACGAGCAAAGATAAAGATTCTAATCCTATAGCTGTTATTAATGATGAACTAAATAAAATTGCTCAAGAACGAGAATCTCTAATCTTTGACAATCGCTTCAGACTTTCAAGAATTCCTAGGCCGACATTCATTAGAGACTTTTATAATAGTCCAGAGAGAAACATAGATCCTACACTTTTAAAAGATATTCTATCTTTATCTTTCATGAATAATGATAGGAGGGAAAACATTGTACTTTGGGGCAGCGCTGGTACTGGTAAAACGTGGATAGCGGAGCTTGTTGCTACAGAAGCTTGTAAGAAAAATAAAAGGACAAGATGGGTAAATTTCCCTAGCATGTACAGAGAACTAGAAAATCTTAAAAAGAGCAATAGCACTAAGTTTGAAACAAGGCTTACCTACTATAGTAAATTTGATCTTTTGTGTATTGATGAGTTTCTTAATTATAGCTTAAACGATCCTTTTCTTATGCAAGAACTATTCGACAGAATTAGCCTTATGAAGAGGTGTTCTCTAATAATTTGCACTCAGATTAACCCTTGCGATTGGGTCAAAGTATTCAGTGTTTCGGGTATTGGTGAATCTTCTCGTGGTCGAATATTAGAGCACTGTAAAAACATACACCTTCAAGGTCCTGACCTAAGAATGGTTGGAAAAATTTAGCGAATTAGGGGGCTCATTGAGCCCCTATAGTTCATTAATTGTTTTAGATAAATTCTTCTCCCCTTAATCGTGATGACGTCTCCCTTTAATCGTGGTTTCATCTCCTATTAATTGTGTTGTGTACAAAATTGTAAAACTATCAGAAAGGATAGTTATTTTTTCCAAAGACTCTGAACCTCTTACGATATTCTCCCCTATTTTGGTAATTGATTTAGGAAGCTCAAGCGTCAATAATCCTGTACAGTTAGAGAAAGCATTAGCTCCAATAACTTTTACAGTGTAGCTTCCAACAGTCTCTGGAATAATACAATCCCAATTAGCTTTGCTAATATCTTCAACAGAAGAGACAGCAACACTTTCCTTGTCTAAAACTTTATAAATAATATTCTCATGCTTTATTGTCTCATTTGGCTTTTCTACTTTGTTCTCACATGAAGAGAATAAAACAAGAGATAAAATGAGAAGTAAAGATGTTATTAAAACTCTATTTTTCATAGTCTTTTCCTTTTTGTCGTCAAAGTTTTAACAGTGCATGTTAGCAAATAGCTAAATAAATATCAAATTAAATTTTTATTAAAATTTTCACATCAAAAAAAAGAAAACCAGAATAAGTACATAAAAAATCCCTCTTACTGGATTTAAGTCCAATAAAAGGGATTTATATAAAAGGAGCTATTAAGCTTTTTAAATTACATTGTACTCTTTGAGAAGTTTCTCAACATCTGTACCTTTAATCTTTTCCATAACCTTCTTTAGAGCAAACTTTTCAATTAAGTTAAACTGCATATCTGTAATCTTCTTACCATCTCTGAGTTTAACAGTTGCATCTAAGAGATCTCTAACATCATATACACTACCCCAAACCTCAGGAACACCTCTATCGACATTTAATAGAGTATATACAGCTTCCATACCAGTTCTCATAGAGTACTCTGTTGTGAAGATAGTATCTCTCTTTGTCTCAGCAAACTGACCAAGGAAAGCAAAGTTGACAGCACCCTCAGGTACGACATCTGGTCTATCACCAAAAGCACGCGGCATAAAGAATGCATCGATATAAGGCATCATTACAGGAACAGTATTTGCACTATTTGTTGCAAGGTCCTCAATCTCTGATTCTGGAACGCCAATATGATAGAGCCATTCTTCACAGATTTCCTTTCCTGTGCACTCTCTCATAGGCTTCTTAACATAATCGCCTTCTTTATCTGAGAATAATGCATATACCCAAACAAGGCAGTGATCTTTAGGCTGAGATCTAAACTGTGGCTGACGGTTGATAGTCCAGCTGAGAAGCCAAGAAGAATCCTTTACTGTTACAATACCACCTGTTACGACCTTTCCACTTAATGGATCTCTCTTACAAATGTTCTTAATGTAAGGAAGAATTCTTGGATCAAGAGTTTCAACAGTTGCACTCATCCAATTTGATTCCTCAGGGCTAGAACAGAACTTATCTGGGTGGCCGAAAGAAGGATCCTGCTTAGCAATCTTTCTCCACATATCCCATCCGCCACCTTCTTTAATTTCGGTGTTGAACTCTGCTTTTGTATTCTGACTACCCATACTAGAGTTTTCAACACAACCACCATTAGTAATGAAGACAAGATCATTTTCTGTTAAGTCAATCTTATCTTTCTTGCCATTCTCTTCAACGATGATTGTCTTAGCGACCTTCTTTTCTGGTTTAATATCAAACTCAACATTAATAACCTTTACACCAAAGTGGAACTGTACGCCAGCCTTCTCTAGGTACTTAACCATTGGAAGGATCATTGATTCATACTGGTTGTATTTCGTAAAACGAAGAGCTGTAAAATCTGGAAGTCCACCAATATGATGAATAAAGCGCTGGATGTAAAGCTTCATCTCTAATGCACTGTGCCAGTTTTCAAAGGCAAACATTGTTCTCCAATAGAGCCAGAAGTTTGATGAAAGAACCTCATCATCAAAGACATCCGTAATCTTCTTATCCTGCAAGTCTTCATTCGGAGTAAAGAAGAGCTTCATAATCTCCATAGCACCCTTATCTGAAATATCAAACTTACCATCAGTATGGGCATCCTGACCTCTATTAACTGTAGCTCTACAAAGTGAATAGTTAGGGTCTGCCTTATTTAGCCAATAGTATTCATCAAGGACACTAACACCCTCAGTTTCAATAGATGGAATTGATCTAAAAAGATCCCACATTACTTCAAAGTGGTTATCCATCTCTCTTCCACCACGCATTACATAGCCAACATTTTCAAATTTCCAACCATCACAAGCACCACCTGCTGTTGGGCCTTTTTCGAGGATGTGAATACGCTCACCCTTCATCTGGCCATCTCTGACAAGATAGCAAGCAGCAGTAAGAGCTGCCAGACCGCTACCGACGATGTAAGCACTCTTTCTGTCTACTCCCTCTGGCTTTCTTGGTCTTGCAAATGCTTCATAATTACCACTCGAATAATACATATTTTTTCCTCCATGTATATTTTTTTCTTTTGATAACTATTAAATAATAAAAATAAAGAGATAAGAAAATTTACAAAAAATTGATGATGTCTAGTTTTTTATCATTTTGCTCAATGTGTAAGAGATTTATCTAATCTAAACCGCTCAAGAGCTACTTTTAATCCTCCATGAATTACTTTTTCTAAATCTGCTATTAAGTCCATTGGGTCTTTTAGCATGTCGCCTTTAATCCAATCGAGAACAATTCCAACAAAGGCATACTTATAAACATTTGTGATGAATGCTTTATCTTCATCTCTCACAACCATTCCTTTAGACTCTTCTTCAACAACACCTTTTATAAGATCAAATGTTAAACGAAAGAGATAGTTCTCAATTTGTTCTCTACTAACTGAGTGATATACATTAAGAACAAAAGACTTGTTTTCTTTTACAGCCAAAAATATTTGATAGAATCCCTCTTTCCAATCAGAATAGTGTTTTTTACCTTCTAAAGCACGAGAAGCATCCTCATAGCAACTCCATTCAACTAACTCATAGACATCTCTAAAATGATAGTAGAATGTCATCCTACTTATTCCACAATCTTCGGCTATATCTTTTACAGTTATTTTTGATAAAGGCTTCTCTAACAATAGTTTTTTTAAAGAGTTTTCTAGTGCATTTTTAGTTATTTGTGACATCTCTACTCCTAGAAAAGAAACATGTGCTACACATTTAATATAATTATAAAAAACTGTTCTGATAAGAAAATAAAAACCTTTTGTTCTTTCTTTTTATTTTCTGTACACTGTTTATATATATTCTTGGAGGAAAAAATGAGCGATAAAAGACAAGATTACATAAGTTGGGATGAATATTTTATGGGCATAGCAGTCCTATCTTCAATGAGAAGTAAGGATCCCAATACACAAGTTGGCGCTTGTATCGTTTCAAATGATAAAAAGATCATTGGAGTTGGATACAATGGTTTTCCTCTAGGCTGTAGCGATGATGATCTTCCTTGGGCAAGAAATGGCGAGTGGAAAGATACAAAATATCCATATGTATGCCACGCAGAGCTAAACGCTATTCTGAATTCAAATAACCCTTCTTTGCTAAAAGGTGCAACTTTATACGTTGGTCTTTTTCCATGCAATGAATGTGCTAAGGCAGTAATTCAAAGTGGAATAAAAAACATTATCTACATCTCAGATAAATATAAAGACACAGACGCAACAAAGGCTAGTAAAAGAATGCTTGATGCTGCAGGCGTAAAGTATTCAAAAATAAAAACTGACAGAGAAAGTTTAGTAATAAAACTTGATTAAAAATATCTTTTTTTGAACTATTTTTTTTGACAAATTTGCTCTATTAATAAAAAATAGTTTTATAGGTTGGTATCACAGACCGCTGCCATTGCCAGACAGAAGCTAAGGGGCCTCCTTTTTTACACAAATGTATAGAGGATGCAACTATGTCTATTTTTACTGTTAATGGAAAGAAACATGAATCGTTAGAAAATAAAAGCCTTCTTCGCTTTCTCAGGGATGATTTAAGATTAACTTCTGTTAAGGATGGATGCTCTGAGGGTGCATGCGGAACTTGCACTGTCTTAATTGATGGAGAAGCGGAAAAAGCTTGTACATTTACAACAGATATTCTAAACGGTAAAAACATAATAACAGTTGAAGGACTAAGCGAGAGAGAAAAAGAAGTATACACATACGCTTTTGGAGAGGCCGGGGCTGTTCAATGTGGCTTCTGCATTCCAGGAATGGTTATTGCTTCAAAGTGTCTTTTGGATAAAAACCTCAATCCAACAGAAGAAGAGATAAGGCATGCTATAAGAAATAATATCTGTCGATGTACTGGCTATGTAAAAATTGTTAAGGCAATTGAGCTTAGTGCTGCAATTTTCCGAGGAGACAAACAAATAAAAGAAGAGCCTGTAAAGTGGAAAATTGGTGGCAGAGTTCACAGAGTAGATGTAAAAGAAAAAGTCTTAGGAAGCGGCATTTACCCTGATGATTTATATGTTGAAGGTATGCTCCATGCCTCTTGCTTAAGAAGTAAATATCCAAGAGCTAGAGTAATTTCAATAGATACATCGAAAGCAGAAAAATGTGACAAGATTGTAAAGATTTTTACAGCAAAAGATGTTCCTGGCTCAAAGACCGTTGGGCATATTGTCAAAGATTGGGAAGCTTTCATAAAGGAAGGTGAAGTAACTAGGTTCTTAGGTGACCCTATCTGCCTAATTGTAGGAGAGGATAGAGAATCTATTGAAAAGGCTAAAGCCTTGATAGATGTTAAGTATGAAGTTCTTGACTATGTATCATCACCACAAGACGCAGCAAAAGATGGTGCGCCTCTTGTCCATGAAAACTATAAAGGAAACCTTGCAGCAGAGAAGCATGTTAGCAGAGGTGATGCCGAAAGCGCAATAAAAAATAGTGATTTCGTTTATACATCACACTTCTCTACCCCTTTTACAGAACATGCCTTTTTAGAGCCAGAATGTGCGCTTTCCATTCCATATAATGATGGAGTAAGAATATACTCGACAGACCAGGGCGTCTATGATACGCAACGAGAAACAGCGCCATTTTTGGGCCTTCCTTTTGAAAAGGTTGAAGTTTATAACTGCCTTGTTGGTGGAGGCTTTGGAGGGAAAGAAGATGTTACAGTTCAACATCTATCTGCACTAGCGGCATATCTCTTAAAAAGACCTGTGAAGATGAAACTTACGAGAGAAGAAAGCCTACTTTTCCATCCTAAAAGACACCCAATGGAGATGGATTTTACCGTTGGATGCGATAAAAATGGCAAAATAATGGGAGTTAAAGCTCGCGTTATTGCAGATACTGGCGCCTATCAATCTCTTTGTGGCCCTGTCTTAGAGAGAGCTTGTACACATGCATCTGGGCCATATAATTATCAAAATTTTAAGATAGATGGCTATGCCTACTACACTAATAATCCACCTTCTGGAGCATTCAGAGGCTTTGGCGTTACTCAAACATGCTTTGCTATTGAAAGCATGCTAAATAAGCTTGCCAAAATGATTGGAATAAGCGAGTGGGACATTAGATACATTAATGCTATTAGACCTGGGGAGGTTCTCCCTAATGGCCAAATTGCAGATCCGTCTACTGGCTTAGTCGAAACACTATTGAGCGTTAAAGAAAAGTACGACAGCGCCAAAATAAAGGGTATTGCTTGCGCCATGAAGAATGCGGGCGTTGGCGTAGGACTCGCTGACTGGGGAAGAGTGAGGCTAAAAATTGAGAATGGCAAAGTCGTAATACATTGCGCGGGCTCCTGTATTGGCCAAGGTCTTTGGACTGTTTTAAAGATGATAGTAGCTTCTATAACTGGTCTTGATGAAGACAAAATAGTAGTCGAAAAAGCCAATACCCACGATCCAGATAGTGGCACAACAAGTGGAAGCAGACATACAACTGTAACAGGAGAAGCTTGTAGAAGAGCATCTCTCTTACTAAAAGATGCGCTCGACAAAAAGAGCCTTGAGGAGCTAAATGGTGAAGAATACTACGCAGAATACCTAGCCAAAACAGATAAACTCGGTTCTCCACTCCCTCATCCTGTAAGCCATGTTGCTTATGGGTATGGTACGCAACTGTGCATTCTAAATGAGGACGGAACTATCAAAGAAATGGTTGCTTCCCATGATGTTGGGAAAGCAATTAACCCAACAAACGTTGAGGGCCAAATTGAAGGCGGAGTTGTAATGGGAATGGGTTATGCTCTTAAGGAAAGATATCGAGTAATTAACTGCAAACCAATTGAAAAATATGGCTCTTTAGGTCTTTTCAGATCTGACGAATTACCTCCTATCGAATCTATTATTATCGAAAAGGATGGCCTCAATATTGCAAGTGGAGCTATAGGACTCGGAGAGATTACTTCTATACCAACTGCGCCTTGTATTAGTAATGCCTATTTTAACTATGATGGCGTTTTTAGAACAAGTCTTCCGATAGTAAATACTCCATATGAAATAAAAAAGAGTGAACAAAAATACTTAAAGAAAGGCAAAAGACTCTTTGTTAACACTGCACGCTGTATTGGATGTTTAGAATGCGTTCGAACATGTTCTGAGACATTCTATAAGAAAGAAGATAGATGTTTTGCCGCACTTAGAGTTGTCAGAAAAAATGGAGAATGGAAGCCACAAGTCTGCATACAGTGTGGAAAATGCGCATCAGTATGCGAAATGGGCGCTATCAAACAAAATAAAAGTGGTGTATGGATTATCGACAAGCGTCTTTGCACAGGTTGTGGTAAATGCCGTACTGTCTGTCCTTTCTCTGTTATGGTTAGCGATGAGCTAAATGAAAAAACAACAAAGTGTATTGCCTGTGGAAAATGTGTTACATCTTGTCCGATGGATGTGCTACAGATAGCACTTCCTCTTGAGTGACACTCCAAAGAGAATCCTCAATCATTTTTCGAAAACGCTGTGGCTCATTTTTAATTCGATATTCAAGTTCTTCTCTATCTTTAGGTGGATTAAGAGATAGAGAGAGAAGCGTTTTTTTAGAAAGAACCCTCTCTGCTGGAACATTAAAGCGTTTAGCTATTTTGTCTCGCGCGATAAAATATGCTTTGAGATTCCTCTTCTCTTCCTTTTTCATCTTTATATATGGCCCAACGTTTTTCCAACCAGGCTTGGGCTCTTTGATAATAGTAGCTTTAACCATCTCCTTCTTAACGTTTTCTTCTAAACCATGCTCTTTTATCTCTTTATCTAAAACATCTTTCAAACTAAATAGGTATTTAACATCTAATAATGCGTAATCTATAAGAGAAATGTCTAATGGACGAACTAGCCAATTTGCTGTCTGATTTTTCTTTTTATTTATGTTTATTTCAACATTTAAGAATTCTTTAATTAAGCTAACAAGATTTCCATCAAAACCTAAAAGCTTAGCCGGTACTCTTACATCGAAGATATTCTCAATCTTCATTTTGTACTTCTTGTAAATAAGTGAGCCATCCCCTTGATAAGCAAACCAAATCTTTTGATTAGGGAGACTTAAAAACCTCTTTATCCCCTTCTCTGTCACTAGTGGAGAACGTGCATCAATAATAAAGAATCTTTCTTTATCAAAAACCTGAATTAAACAAAGATGTTCTCCATAAATGTGGAGGTTATATTCACATTCAAAATCGATAGCAAGAGCCCTTTTTTCTCCCCAAGCTAAGCATTGTTTTTCGATTTTTTCATCACTATCTAAGGTTGTGTATATCATTATATTAGACCTTTCTGCCTTTTAAGACAGTCAGAGATAATCCCATTATAGCGTTCAACAAATTCTTTTGGCTCAATTGGCTCTGAGTTAGGTGCAAAAGAGAGCATTCTGCCCATAACTTCAACATCGCTGACAGCTGGAACAGATAGCTCGTAAATCTCCTTATCTATCCACTTGCCCTTCTGTTCTGAGTGCCATATTTGATTTGAAACTATATTAGCAGCTATGCCATAAAAATGCATTTTGTACCATTTTGGCACTTCTTTATTGGAGGAATAGATACCATAGCTACCTTCGCTTTTAGCAAGCTTTTCTTTGTCAAAGACAAAATGTCTATCTGTATTTATTACAGAAATAATACGAGAAAGGGAGTATGTTCTTATATTTTTATATTCTGTTTCTGCTCTTAGATACCAAATTTGAGAGTAGTTTATTAGGACCATTGGATTGATATCTATTTGAGTCTCTTTGCCTTGAGCATTCATATATTTTAGGTTAACAATTCGTCTTTCTTTAATTGCACTAACAAGTGTTGCAAAGACCATGTAATTAACCTTCTCAAGGGCAGTATACATATATCTAACAGGTTTATTATCTCTATCTTCAGATTCGTCTATACCTTCAAATTGATCCTTAAGGGGGTTGGTAGCTGCTCTAGACAAAGCTTCAGCAATGGTAGAATTAACGAAAGCTTCATTCAGCTTTGGCTTATCGCCTTTGTAGACATAGTAGTTTTTGCCACCTTCTCTGACAAATTCAATTGTGCTGAGTCTATCTAAATATCCAATATCTGTTAGTCTTTCACGGATAAATTCAATATCACGTCGAAACTCTCTGTTTGATATCTCATATTTCTCTTTAATATAGTTATAATTAAGCCTTCCATCATCAAGACAGAGGACATTAATCATATCCATAATTCTTTCAAGTCTACTCATTCTTCTATTCTAGCACATATAGATTTTTAAGTAAAAAAAGAAGCATTTTTTAATTATTTTTCAATAAAAAAAGGACCTTGCACTACTCTACAAAGTCCCACTATAAAAACTAATCTTATTATCTCAAACCAAAGCGAGATACGAATGCCTCTGCATTCTGGATTGAACCACCTGCTGCACCCTTAACAATGTTGTTAACAAGAAGGCAGAAACCAATCTTTCCATTCTTCTTTCTTAGTCTGCCTGTATAAACAACCATTCCCTTTGGATTGCCCCAGAAAGCATACTTAGGTTGAGGGAATGTAGACTCTGCTGAATATACAACAGGCTGAGTTGGTGTAGAAGGAAGATCTGTAGCTTCTTTAAAATCTGCCCAAGCTCTGATTATATCCTCACACTCAACATCCTCTTCTGTTTCAAGCCATACTGTCTCTAGGTGTCCAAACATTACAGGAACACGAACAGTGAATGCATAAACATCAGGATCAATAGAGAGAATCTTCTTTATTTCTCTATCAATCTTCTCTTCTTCTCCTTTAATGAAAGGAATACAGTTATCTGTAATATCGAAAGAAGAAAGTCCAGGATATCCAGCACCAGAAACACTCTGGTAGCTATTAATTGTAATACTCTTTATTCCAAACTTTCTTAGAGGAGCTAAAGCCATAGCAAGACCTGTTGTAACACAGTTAGCGTTTGTAACGCAGAAACCTGTCTGCGGATATCCTTGCTCTCTAATAAGATCTAGCTGTTCAATATTTGTCTCTGGAATAAGAATTGGGACATCGCGATCGTAACGCATTGCTGCAGCATTCGAGAAAACATAAAAACCATTAGCTCTAAGCTGTGGCTCTGCTTCTCTAGCAACCTCTGCTGGGAGTGCGGAGAATACAATCTTAACTCCTTCTTCTAGCATAGCGTCATGATTAAACTCTTTTATCTCTAAGTTCTTAATCTGCTCTGGCATTTCAAAAGGCATAACCCAATGAACTGTTTCTGAATACTTCATTCCAACTCTTGCGGCAGAAGCAGTTACATAGCTAAGTTCAAACCAAGGATGATCAGAGAGCATCCACATAAAAACCTGTCCAACAGCACCAGTTGCACCTAAAACAGCAACTTTAATTTTTTTGTTGTCCATTTCAACCCTCCACTAGAAGAAAAAATTAGGGTAAATATATCTGATGCAAAGAGAAAGTACAATATAAAAATGCAAAGAATATTAAAAATATTAACAAAATGTTATTTATAAAACATTATATTTTCTTTTAATCTATATTCAGACAAAAAAACAAAATAGCAAAGTACTTTTATCTTTTCATATTTTCTTTTTATTGCTAGACTAAGCATTTGTGGTGGTATGGATTTTTGCCATCTCTAACACATTGTTTTCCCTTAAGGAGGCCCTATGGCTATTAAGAAAGATAATCTCACATTAGGTTTAGGTTGTAATTCCTGTGCACATAATAAGGACATTAACCTCTACAAAGACATGTACAAGAAGGCTACAGAAAGGATTGAGTCACATGCAGAAGAAGGTAGAGCTTTCATAAACAACTTAAGAAACAACGCTCCTAAGAGAACAGAGTGTAGATTTTATAACAGTGATGACGGACTACTTTGCGAATACTTTGTAGAAAGAGACTTCGATTGTACAGGCGCTTGTCCTGACTACCTTGAAGTTAAGTTCGAGAAAGCTAGTGTTTCTCGCTCTCGTGTAAGTAGCGAAGAAAACAGAGAGCCTATTGAAGGCGACATCAAGGAAGTTGATGAAGAAGAGTTCATTGGGGAAGATGAAGACGATGATGATGAGCCAAGAGAGCTCGATGATTATGAGAACTAAGTAATTGTCTCTTTATTTTCAGGAGGGTTTGGTTTTCCAAATCCTCTTTTTTCTTGCTTATCTAACTATACAAGGTATTATAAAAATAAGGGGAACGTAAAACTGCAAATAGATGATGGTCCTGTTGTCCTGCTTGTAAGACGATGTGGGAGCTCGAAAGTTAACCATTCTATTAGAATCATTACCTCAAGAGAGTCAATTCTTCCATACTTGAATGAGGTAGCAAGGGCTGTAAACCTTACGCCACAACACCTATCAAATTTATTTCATCTCCATACTGGTTTCACTTTTACAGAATACTGTAATGCTGTCAGAATAAATAAAGGAGCATTTCTGCTCCTTAATTCAAATCTTTCAATTGAAGAAATTGCCTATAAAGTTGGTTTTTCTTCCTCTTCTTACTTTTCCAAAATCTTCAAAAAGCTTGTAGGCGTAACACCCCAAGATTTTCGTTTTAATCAAGAGAATAAATCTCAATCATATCGATAAAATCCATTGATTGAAGATTATTTACAACTTCAGTAGTTGAAACATCTCCAACAGAAATAATAGATGCTGAAAGAATAATTTGGTTATCTTTATTCTTTGTAAACGAGATGTTTTTAAGAATTAGGCCCATTGCCTCTAATTTTTCCCTTGCATCATTTATGGAGAAGTTATTTTTAGTTAGATTTATTTGGATTGAACCGTTGTTAGTACTAAAAGACTTATGCTCGCCTCTATGAACAATAAGTTGAATAAGTATAATAAGTGCTGTACAAGAAATACCTAAAACATAAAGACCACTACCTATTGTTAATCCAATTCCAACAGTGGCCCAAAGACCAGCAGCAGTTGTTACACCAACAATATTGTCTTTTTTTACAAAGATTACTCCAGCGCCTAAAAATCCAATAGCTTGGACAACACCTGCAGCTACACGAGATGCGTCAACTTGTACAGATGACAGAAATACGATATCTAAGAAAGCATACTTAGAAATTACCATCATTAGAGAAGAAGCAAGAGCAACAAGCATGTGAGTACGCAATCCCGCGCTTTTAAGTCGTCTCTCTCTCCCATCCAATAAACATTCCACATATTGAGGCGAGTATTATTCTTAAAACAAATTCAAATTGAAGTAAATTAGTAATTTCTAGTTCTTGCATTTATATATTCCTAGATTAAGCGTTGATGATATTTTCAAATACCATAATAGGAGGTGTCAAGAGATATTACTCAAAGAGTGTGCCTAAGAAGACAATTATTAAACCAATTAGACCATATAAGAAACTCTTTTTTTTGTTCTCCGAATGAATAACGGATGGTAAAAGTTCCATAAGTAGAATATAGAGCACCATGCCTAGAGCAACTGACGTTAGAGAGAGAACAACATTTTCTGTAATTCTACTCTCCAAAAGTGCCATTATTATTCCGCCACAAAATGTCGAGAAGGAAGAGATAATGATTGTTACAAGTGCTTTACTCTTTTTCTCTCCTCTAGTTGTTGAGTAGATAAGCATTCCCATAGGAATGTTATGAAGTGCAACACCTAGTGATAATAATAGACCACTTGAGAGCGAAGAAAGAGCCACGGAATATACACTCATTCCCTCAACAATATTGTGTATAGCAATGGCAAGCGTTGCCATTATACCTATATGAATTAAATTACCTTCCTTACTTTCTTCTTTTCCTTCGTGTTCAGGTACAAAGCGATCTAATAGGAGTAAAAGAACAAAACCAATTACAACAAAGAAAAGATTAGAAAGGAGTCTTTCCCAGCCTGAAGTCTCTTTAATCATCTCTGGAAGAATGTCTAAAGTAACAACGCCTAGCATTGAGCCAAAAGCTAGTGCAACAGAAAATGATTCTACATTCTCTCTCTTTTTCACTAATTTAGCTAAAAGTAAACCTATTACAAAAGCTATGCTTAAAAACAAAGTAATTAATAAAGCCATTCTCTTTCCTTCTTTTTGCATTCAGAGCAAAGCCCATCAAAAACAGTAGAGGATAAAACAGCATACCCTACTCTTTCTTCGATTCTTTTTTCTATTTCCAAACTTGTCTTCTCATCTAAGTGCTCAGTTTTTCCACACTTTATGCACCTAATATGCATATGGCGAGGACAGGTATTTTCATCACACAGTTGGTACAGTGCAGAGCGTGTCTTATTTGTTCCAACCTTCATTATCTTCTTTTCAGATTCCAAGCTATCAACAATACGATATATAGAACTTTTAGGAAGTTCTGGTAGCTCCTTTATTAAATCATTTAAAGAGTAAGATGAATGGGGACTCATGGAGAAAAAATCTAAGACCTCTTTCTTTGAATGCGTTGAATAATACATAGAAAATGAGAATAGTTCTCATTTTTCTATTTGTCAATAAACTCTTCACATAATATACACTTCTCTATTATTGGCATAAAGATAATAGAAGATTATCTTTGTGAGTATGAACTATAATCGAAGACCTTTTTTTACAGGTAGATATGGAGCAGATGAGCTTTCAGTGACTTTGGGTGTATTAGGTATTCTTTGTTACCTAGCTTATCCAATTTTTGATGAGAAATATATCCAGGCTATTTTTGTCATTGTTGCAATAGCCTTAGTTGCATTAGTAGTCTTTCGTTCTCTTTCTTCAAATATTGAAAAGAGAAGAAAAGAAAACGAAGTCTTTCTTTCTCTCTTCCGTTCTGAGAGTAAAGGAGAAAAAAAGCGAAGAAAGGAAGAAGAGAGAATAAAGAGAGAAAAACGTAAGGAAGAAGAGAAAACATACGCTTTCTTCCGTTGCCCTAAATGCAAAAAAGAATTAAGAGTACCAAAGAACAAGGGTAAAATTCGAATTAAATGTCCAAATTGTGGAGAACAATTTATAAGGAGAACCTAAAGTGTTTGGTTATGTTGTTCTCTCTCAGAACGCAACTAAAGAAGAGAAGAATAAATACAGAGAATGTTATTGCGGGCTATGCCATGTTTTGAAGGAAAAATATGGAAAAATTGGCATGCTTTCTCTCTCGTATGATATGACATTTCTCACTCTTATTTTAAGTGATATTGCCTCATCTCAAGTAACAAAAGGAAAAGAGCGTTGTGTTGTCCACCCTCTTACTACCCATGATTATTTCACAACACCAGAGATGGACTATACAAGTGATATGCAACTTCTTCTCTCCTATTATTCACTTCTTGATAAAATAAAAGATGAAAATAAAGGCGAAAAGAGAAAAAAGAGTTTTGAGCCTTTTATTGATAAGCTAAAAGAGAAATATCCAAGACAAGCTAGAGTAATGGAAGAAAAGCTTCAAGAAATAAGTGATTTGGAAAAAAATTCCTCAAAAGATTTAGATAAGCTCTCCCTTTTTTTTGGTGAACTATTAGGAGAAGTTTTCCGTTATGATGAGAATTCATTTTTCTCATCTCTTTTATATCTCTTAGGTTGTAACTTAGGTAAATTCATATACATCTTGGATGCATGGGATGACAAAGAAAAGGACAAAAGGAACAATCAATTTAATCCGCTAGATGATTCTTTTGACTACAACAAAGTAAAGGAAAAATTAATGGACGTAGCGTCAGAGGCAGCACTTGCATATGAAAAATTGCCACTAGATGAGTATAATGAGATAACAGACAACATTATATATAGTGGAATGTGGTCAAAATTTAAGAATAATAAGGGTAAGGAGGCTAAAAAAGATGAATGATCCATACTCCGTCTTAGGTTTAAGTAGTTCAGCTAGTGAAGAAGAAGTAAAGAAAGCTTATAAAACACTAGCTAAAAAATACCATCCAGATGTTGCAGGAAACAGTCCTGAAGCTGCAAAGAAAATGCAAGAAATCAACGCAGCCTATGATGCTATAATTAACCATAAGTCATATGGATACCAAAATAGTGGCTCTAGCTACAACTCTTATTATGACTATGGCCAAAAAGAAGAAGAGAGCAATGAGATGAGAGCTGCAGCCTCTTACATTAATGCACGCCGTTTCCAGGAGGCTCTCCACGTTCTTTCTACAGTTAAAGTGGAGAATAGAAATGCTCGTTGGTATTATTTAATGAGCATTGCTTCATACTACAATGGTGATACAAATGCTGCTTACTCAAATATTTCGGAAGCAATAAAAAGAGAGCCAAATAATCTACAGTACCAAAGCTTCTTAGATAGGCTCAGAAGTGGTAGACAATTCTATACAACAAAACAAAACTCATATTCGTCAAATAATGGCTTTTTTAGCTGTTGTATACCATTAGTACTATTAAATCTTTTCTGTCCAGGCTATTTTTGCATTTGTTGAAGTGTTTGAATCAAAGCTGTCTTTTGTGGCTTTAAAAGCTCGGAAATGTACTGAACCGAATCATCTAATGAAATTGGAATCCTTTCTAAGAGAATGTCTTCATATATAGTCATCATTCCTGAAATGCAATAATCAAGGACAATCGTAAGATTTTTCCTACAAGCATCACTAATGTTTTTTGCTGGCATATCTTGAATTATTCTCTTTATTGCAGCATGTCTTGCATCTGTCAAAACGTCATAAAAGCGATCTGTTCTTAATAGTTTTGCGTAATAGACTTGGTTCTTCATAAGAAACAAAGAGATTGAAGAAAGATACTTTTCAGGATCATAGAGGGCGCTAGAAGCATTATAAGAACTAAAAGCAGAAGCAATCTCATCAACAACCGACATAGATATACTCTTTAATACCTCTGAGGTATTAGCGTAGTGCGCATAGAAAGTTCCACGGTTAATATCTGCTTTCTTCACAATATCAGTAATACTAATTCTATCAAAAGGCTTTTCTATCATTAATGAAAGAAGAGCTTCTTTTATCATTTGCTTACTTCTTATAGAGCTACGATATTCTGCTTTTGTCCTTTTTTCTTCACTCATATCGCCATCCTTATACAAAATAATACAAATGTTTACATTTATAATAAAGAGCAGAATCTGTATAAAAAAGATTTTTTTATTATTTTTGGTTTAAGCTAATAGCATATTCAAGAGCATTCTTAAGTCCATTATCAGAGACATCTGTTGTAACGTAATCGGCCCTACTCTTTGTGTCATCATCAGCATTCCCCATGGCAATACCAAGCCCAGATTCCTCTATCATTTCATTATCATTAGCGCCATCGCCGATTGCTACAGATGATGAAATATCTTCGTCCAAATGCTTTAGCATCTCTTTTATTCCAGTAGCTTTAGTAATTCCAAGCTGACAGATTTCAGCCATATCTGATTGAGGAAGCCCGACTGTATTATCAACAATTTGGTATTTTCCATTTAGCTCTGTTCTCATATCTTCCCCTTTGTGTTCACTAGAAAGAAATAAGAATTTGCAAACAGGGGCATGTATTCTAGGAAATTCTCCTGAATATATAATTAAGTTGGGAACATTTATTACGCCACCAATGTATTTTCTCATGCTAGATATAAAAAAATCATAGCATTCTTGGGTCATATAAGTTCCCTCATCTGTTTGGATAAGAGAATAAAAAGACTTTTTTTCTGCGTAGTCAAGAAGAAATGATATATCGCTCTCTGTCATTCTCTTTCTAAAGATTTCTTTGTTTTTGTATTCAACTGTTGCTCCAGCAGAATAGACTCCCCCATCAAAGTTGATAACGCTGAGTCTTGGATCCATTTCTTTTTTATTTCTTCCAGTTGCAACAAAAACTCTATGACCTTCTCTCTGAACCTTTTCTATTTCTTCAAGAGCACTTTCAGGAAGGCCTTTACCAAAAGGTAAAAGCGTACCATCTACATCACAAAAAAAATTAAGCTTCATGGTCAAAATTCTAGGATAAAAGAAATAAATTGAAAAGGTTGAAAAATTTTCTAAAACCCTTGACGAAAAATACAGAGCTAAATATATTTCAGTTAGTTAATATGAACTAACTAAAGGATATTTGTTATGCTTCCGCTATTTTTAGCAAAACCAGAAGAAGAAAACACAATTATGAAAGTATCAGGAAAGGCCGACGTTAAAAGACATCTTGAAGACTTAGGTTTTTCTGTAGGTTCTCCAGTTACTGTTATTTCTACAAACAGTGGCAACTGTATTGTCAAGGTTAAGGAATCACGAATAGCAATAAGTGAAGAAATGGCAATGAAGATTTTTGTATAAAGGGAAATTGAATATGAAAACGCTAAAAGATGTTCAAATTGGTGAAAAAGCTATCATCAAGAAACTTGAAGGTGAAGGCGCCGTCAAGAGAAGAATTATGGACATGGGACTAACAAAGGGGACTGAGGTCTATGTACGTAAGGTTGCCCCACTTGGAGACCCAATCGAATTGACAGTGAGAGGATACGAACTTTCACTCAGAAAAGCAGATGCTGCTTTGATTATTGTTGAGTAAGGAGAGCAAAATGAGTATCACAATTGCACTTGCTGGTAACCCAAACGCCGGTAAAACTACCCTCTTCAATGCTCTTACTGGTTCAAATCAGTTTGTTGGTAACTGGCCAGGAGTAACAGTTGAAAAGAAGGAAGGAAAGCTAAAGAAAAGGGATGATGTTACAGTCACTGACCTTCCTGGTATCTATTCGTTAAGCCCGTATACACTAGAAGAGGTTGTAGCGAGAGATTATCTTAAGAACGCTAAACCTAGCGTAATTCTGAACATTGTTGATGCAACAAACCTTGAAAGAAACCTCTACCTTACAACACAGCTTATTGAACTTGGTATTCCTGTTGTTGTCGCCTTAAACATGATGGATGTCGTAAGGAAGAGCGGCGATAAGATTAATACAAAAGAGCTTTCTAGAGAGCTTAATGTTCCTGTTATTGAAATTTCAGCTCTAAAAGGAGATGGAATTGAAGATGCAGTTGATGCTTGTTTAAAAGTTGCACAGGAAGGAAAGAAGATTCCTCTTCACATCTATTCTGGAGCTGTAGAGCATACTTTAGCTCATATTGAGGAAGCTGCCCTTCACTCTTTAGATGAAAGTGAACAGAGATGGTATGCAATAAAGATCTTCGAACGTGATAAAAAAGCATATGAGAATCTAAACCTTGATCCAACAGTCTTAGCACATATCGAAAATGATATTGAAGCTGCAGAAAAAGAAATGGATGATGATGCAGAGTCTATTATTACTAATGAACGTTATATCTTCATTGCATCTCTAATTAAAGGTTGCTACAGAAAGAAGAATACCGGTCTTTCTACTTCAGATAAGATTGATAAGGTTGTAACAAACAGATGGCTCGCTCTACCAATATTCGCACTCGTCATGTGGCTTGTATACTACATTTCAGTCACAACTGTAGGTGGTTGGGCTACTGATTGGGCTAACGATGGTGTATTTGGTGATGGTTGGCATCTATTTGGCATTGGAAGCAGTGCTTATTCTGAAGATGCTGACAAATACACAACAGCAGATCAGGTATTAAGTGCCTTCGCAGAGGAAAAAGGAATTGAATATGATGAGTACTCTCCTGAAGTTGTTTCTTCTATTGTTTCTGCTTCCTCTAGCCAAGACACAGCTACATATACTGTAGAAGATGAGGAAACTCTTGCAACAGAAGATGAAAACGCAACTTACGAAGATCTCCTAGAAAGTGCAGAGTTGATTAAAGAAGTTAACTACACAGAGCCAGACCCTGCAGATTATGGAGTATGGGTACCAGGTGTTCCTGTCTTAATTGGTTCTTTACTTGATAAGCTTAACTGTGCAGAGTGGCTAAGAGGTCTTATCCTTGATGGTATCGTTGCAGGCGTTGGTGCTGTTCTTGGTTTCGTTCCTCAGATCTTCGTTCTCTTCATATTCCTTGCATTCCTAGAGGGATGTGGTTATATGGCAAGAATCGCATTCGTAATGGATAGAATCTTCCGTAAGTTTGGTTTAAGTGGTAAGTCATTTATTCCTATTCTTATTGGAACAGGTTGTGGTGTTCCTGGTATTATGGCATCTCGTACTATTGAAAATGAACGAGATAGACGTATGACAATCATGACAACAACATTTATTCCTTGTGGAGCAAAGCTTCCATTCATAGCCATGATTGCAGGATCTGTTTTCGGTGGTGCATCTTGGGTTGCTCCTGCAGCTTACTTCTTAGGTATGTTTGCTATCATCACTAGTGGTATTATTCTTAAGAAGACAAAGCTTTTCGAAGGCGATCCAGCTCCATTTGTTATGGAACTTCCAGCATACCATTGGCCAACAGTTGGTAGCATCTTAAGAAGCATGTGGGAAAGAGGATCATCATTCATCAAGAAAGCAGGAACTATCATCCTTCTCTCTACAATCGTTGTTTGGTTCACAACATACTTTGGATTTGCTCCAGAAGGATTTAGAATGCTTGCTGAAGATGAAGTTGAGTACTCTATTCTTGCTAAGATTGGATCTGTATTTGCTTGGCTTTTCGCTCCTCTTGGTTGGGGCAACTGGCGTGCAGCTGTTGCTTCTATCACAGGTCTAGTTGCAAAAGAAAACATTGTTGGCACACTCGGTATTCTTTACGGTGGCAGTGGCAATGTATATGATGCAATTAGAGGCGCATTCACCTCTGTAACAGGTTTCTCATTCCTTACTTTCAACCTCCTTTGTGCTCCTTGTTTTGCAGCTATGGGTGCCATAAAAAGAGAAATGAACAGCTCTAAGTGGACATGGGCTGCAATTGGTTGGGAATGTGGATATGCTTATCTTGCTGCATTTGTTATCACACAGTTTGGTAATATGTTTACAGGAAGAGGTAATGTATTTATGTTCATTCTCTCTCTACTTGTAGTAGCATTGTTTATATACATGCTATTTATTAAGAAGAGTAGCGAAGAAAAGAAGGTTAATTGAATATGAATTTAGGTACTTTCCTTGTTTTATTAGTTTTAGTTGCAATCGTATTGGCTATCATTCTTTCAATAAGGAAAAGTAAGAAAAAAGGCGGTGGGTGCTCATCTGGATGTGTGGGTTGCCCCTGCTCTGGAACTTGTCATAAAAAGTAATCATTTTAAGGGAGAGGTGGACAGACTTCTCCCTTTTTTGTTGCCTTTATTCCACGCTTTTGCTATAGTAAACTCATCCATAGAGAGTACGCGAGGGACAAGCCCTATGACCGTACAGCAACCTACAAAAGAAAGGTGCTAAAGCTTGAACGATGGGTTATTTTTTATTGCCCATCAGATGGGACAAAAAGCTTCTCTATGGAAAAGGAGAAGCAAATGAAAAGTTATTTCACATCAGAATCTGTAACTCCAGGTCATCCAGACAAAGTTGCAGATCAAATCTCGGATTCAATTCTAGATGCGCTATTAGAACAAGACCCAACTTCACGTTGTGCTGCTGAAACAACAGTTGAAAGCAATCTCTGTCGTGTTTTTGGCGAAGTAACAACAAAGGCACACATAGATGAAGAAAGAATTATCAGAAACAAAATTAGAGAAATTGGTTATACAGACCCTACCCTAGGTTTTTCTGATGAAAGCAAAATTGAAGTTCGCCTACATAAACAATCAGCAGACATCGCACTAGGTGTTGATAGAAATGGGGCTGGCGACCAAGGTATGATGTTTGGTTTTGCTACAAATAAAACAAGCTCTTTTATGCCACTTGCTCTTGAAAAAGCAAGAAGCTTGATAATAGCTTTAGATAACTACAGGAAAACAAAAAAAGGAAGCTACCTTAGACCTGATGGAAAAAGCCAGGTAACTGTTTTGTATGAAAATGGAAAAGCTAAAGCTATAGACACAATAGTGCTTTCTGCACAGCATTCAGAGGAAATTGAGACAGAAGATTTAAGAAAAGATTTAAAAGAAAATGTAATCTTAGCTACAATAGGCAATTGCTTAATAACAGATGAAACCAAGTTCTATATTAACCCAACAGGACGATTTGTACTTGGAGGACCTGCTGCAGATACAGGTCTTACCGGAAGAAAGATAATTGTTGATACCTACGGAGGTTATGCACATCATGGTGGCGGTGCTTTTAGCGGAAAAGATGGAACAAAAGTCGATCGTTCTGCTTCTTATATGGCACGTAAGATTGCAAAAACAATTGTTAGTTCTGGTCTCTTTAATACTTGTGAAATACAGCTCTCATACGCAATTGGTATAGAAGAACCTGTTTCTATTCACGTTGAAACAGACAGAAAAGACTATGATGAAGAAAGCCTTATTGCTTTTATCAGGTCTTCATTTGACTTAACGCCAAATGGAATAATAGATGAGCTTTCTTTACGCTCACCTATCTTTGCTGAAACTGCACGTTACGGACACTTTGGCTTTCCTTCTTTTCCATGGGAAAAAGTTGACATGGAAACAGTCGAAAAATTAAGAAAAACAATAAAAAAGTAAAAATAATTATAACTAGGACACTAACTGACCTAGTGATAGATTTATTCTAGGGTCATCATAAGGAGATAAAAAGATGACCTATTCAGAAGTTAGAGAAATGTATACATTCTTTGATGCAACAGAGAGGGAAAAGAAAGAAAAAGAATTAAGAAGACTGTTAAACGCTGTAAACCTCATCCTTACATGGTTTCTTCCATGGGGAATTAGCTCTTTTATCATTAGTAAATCATATTTTGGAATTAATGCTAAAAGTGCACTACTCTCCTTCGTTATACTCGCTTTATCTTTTCCTTTTTGTAAAAATAGCCAAAAGAAAGAAAAAATGTATTCTCTCTTTTCATTGGTTTTTTCTTATTTAATTATGATATCTACTCTATTAACTCCTTTGTTTTGATCTCCTTTCTTTTTTGGGGCTGGGCATTAGTTGTGTTCAGCCTCATTTTTAAATCAAAAACGAAGTAATCATACAAACCGCTTAAGATTTATCTTAGGTCTAATCATTTAATAAAACTTTTCTTCTAATTTCCTATTTTTCCTTCATTTTCCTCTGACATTTTCTCACTTTTTTTCGCTTAAGAAATATAGGAGAAAAATATATGA
>SAMEA104315422__coassemble_227_pt1 | contig 32639 bp, 28 predicted proteins | sample SAMEA104315422__metabat2_low_PE_015 | metagenome-assembled genome bin SAMEA104315422 (sample SAMEA104315422) | gut metagenome | biome: Monkey gut; feature: monkey-associated habitat; material: faeces | place: China | collected 2013
AAAAAAACATGTCATTTAATCGACATCGTGTAAACGCAATTCATCCCACCACCTATAGATGAGAGGGTATTCTTGCTCACGATGTGATAAAACTTGGGGATTATAATGTTGGGAGAAAAGAACAAATATTAACGCTCCCTCTCTATATGGCATTCCTTCTTCGTTCTAGCACATGAAAACTGCTATTTTTTTTATTGCTGTAGTGCATTAATCACAATTTCTATCGCTTTCTTCTCTTTCTCAAGAGACATGTTTTCAAGAGATGGTAGATGAACAAAAAGTGCCTCTTTATTGCTCATTAAAGCATGGTAATAGAGGTTATTGCATATATATCTTCCGGGGTCTTCTGAAAGCTTTGCTTCAATTCCTTCTGCTTTTAATAGTTCTATTAGCCTATTAATATTGAGAGTTGTTTCTAGCCTATCATCGCCATCTTTGTCTATTTTTTCGTTATTTTCAATTATACCTTTATTGTCTGGAATAGAAGCTTTCTTTTCATTGTAGGCATACTTTTCAATAGTAATTGTCGTTCTAGAAGAGGCGAGCCCCATTAATAGATATGTATCACACTCTTCATTCTCTATTTGCTCCCAACACTCATCCCATACAACTGGAAGCACTTTTGTTTTAATATCAGCTCTATTAGAAAGAGCTAAAGCTATAACTTCTGTAGGGTTAACGGTGTTTGTTGAAAAAACTTCAAAACCTGTTAGCATTATTTTTTTCATAATTGCTATTATAAAGAAAAATAAATAGAGAGATAACTAATGAAAGAATATAAACACACAGTACAATACTACGAAACAGACAAGATGGGTATAACTCATCATTCTAACTATATCAGATGGATGGAAGAAGCTAGAGTCAGCTTCCTTTCGTCTATTGGATGGCCTTTTGAGAAACTTGAAAAAGAAGGAATTGTTTCTCCTGTTCTTTCTGTAGAGATAAAGTATGCTCACACAACAACATTCGCAGATGTAGTAGTAATCAAGACAAAACTATCAAACCTTAGCTATTCAAGAATGGAAGTTAGCTATGAGATGACAAAGGAAAATGGAGAAATTGTTGCAAATGCGCTCTCTAGTCATGGCTTCTTGAATAAAAATGGCAGGCCTTTAAATCTAAAGAGGGATTATTTCGACTTTTACGAAGCATTATCGAAAGAAATCTCCCAATGATGGCTCAAAAGATTATTTGTTAACTTTAAAGCTCTCTTATGCTATTCTTTCCATATGAAAGACGGATTTGTAAAAGTTGCAGCGGTTTCACCTTCCCTTAGAGTTGGAAATACAGATTATAATTCCAAAGAGATAATTAAAGCTATTAAGAAAGCTCAAGAAGAGAGAGTAAAGGTACTTGTTTTTCCTGAGCTATCTATAACAGGTTATACTTGTGCTGATCTATTTTTTCAGCGCAGTCTTCTTGATAGTGCTTCGCTTGCACTCATGGATATTGTTGATGCAACACAAAATAGTGATATTCTTGTTTTTGTCGGTTATCCACTTCAATATGGTGGAAAACTCTTTAATACAGCTGCCGCTATTCAAAATGGAAAAGTTTTAGCTTTCATTGCTAAGAAAAATCTTCCGACATATGGAGAGTTCTATGAGACAAGGTGGTTTACTCCATGTCCAGACGAAAATGTTGTACTTACAACAGAATGGGGTGATGTTTTATTTGGCAATAAAATAATCCTTGAGGCAGAGGAACCAGATTCATTACGTATTGGCGCTGAAATATGTGAAGATTTGTGGGTTGCAGATCCTCCATCAACACACTTAGCCTTAGCTGGAGCAACGCTTATTGTTAACCTAAGTGCTTCTGATGAACTTACTGGAAAGGAAGACTATAGAATAAATCTTGTTAATGGCCAGAGCGCGAGAACACTCTCTGCATACATCTATTCAGATGCATCAGAGGGAGAATCTACTACAGACATGGTCTTTACCGGTGCTAATATTATAAGCGAAGATGGATTTACTTTAGTCTCTAGAACATATAGCTTAGGAGAGTTAGTTGTAACTGAAATAGACACTCAGAAGCTCGAAAGTGAAAGAAGCAAACGTAATACATTCCCTCTTAAAGATGATAATTACGATTATATTCCAATAGATTTTGACGTAGAGGAGACTATTCTTACTCGCTTTATTGACTCTCATCCATTTGTTCCTTCTCAAGATTGCTACAGAGTTCGCCGATGTGCTAAGGTCTTGCTTTTACAGTCTCTTGGCTTGAAGAGAAGAATTGAACATACACATGCTTCTAGTTGTGTTATTGGTCTTTCTGGCGGTTTAGATAGTACACTTGCGCTTCTTGTTACTGTAAAGGCTTTCGATAGTCTAAACATGGACAGAAAGAACATTAAGGCAATCACAATGCCATGCTTTGGAACTACGAAAAGGACAAAAAGCAATGCAGAAAAATTGGCTCTTTCTCTAGGTTTAGATTTTATTGAGATAGATATTACAGCATCTGTAAAACAGCATTTTATAGATATAAATCAAAGTTTGGATGATTATTCTGTCACATATGAAAATGGACAAGCGCGAGAAAGAACTCAGGTTCTAATGGACTATGCTAATAAAATAGGGGCATTAGTTGTAGGAACGGGAGACCTCTCAGAACTTGCACTTGGCTGGGCTACCTATAATGGCGACCATATGTCTATGTATGGAGTAAATACAGGAGTTCCTAAAACACTTGTAAGGTCTCTTGTTTCGTATTACGCAGATTATGTTGCATCCCCTGAGTGTAGAGATGTTTTGATAGATATACTCAATACGCCAGTATCTCCTGAATTGATTCCAGGCAAAGATGGCAACATTGATCAAGTAACAGAAGATATTGTTGGGCCATATGAACTACATGATTTCTTTATATATTCAATTGTTCGACAGTCTTTTGGGGCTTCTAAGACATTCCGCCTTGCAGAATATGCATTTAAAGATAAATATGACTATGAAACAATATATAAATGGCTAAGAACATTCATTCGTAGATTTTTCTCTCAGCAATTTAAACGAAGTTGTTTACCTGATGGACCAAAGGTCGGTGCTGTTACTCTTTCTCCTCGTTCGGATTGGAGAATGCCATCTGACGCAGACTCTTTTGTTTGGCTGAAAGAATTAGATGATGCTTACGAAGAAAGAAAAAAAACGAATAAATGAAAAAGTAATTGCCTGTAACCTTTTTTCTAAGTAAATTGTTTAATAGTGTTGATTAAGGTCGTTTAAATGAAAAAGAAATATATTGTTGTTTTTGTCTTATTGGCTATTTTAAGTACATCTGTATTTGCTTCTTTCTTGCAACTAGGCCCAACTTACAGTGTAAATATGCCAGTTGATTTTTCTTCTCAAACTCCAATTGAAATATCGAAAGTAGACTTTAATAAGTATACTCTCGGTTTAGATACAAGATTTAATATTGGTTATGTCGTGTTAGAAGGAGAGTGTAAGGCAAAATTTACAGATGAATTGCTTCTTAATTCTTTTGATGTTTATACTTCTCTTGGTCTAAAGGTTAAGGTTTTCTTCTTAGATTTTATTGCCTCTCTTGGCTTAAAGACTGAAGGAACAAAGAATGAAGCATCTAATTGGGTCTTCAATGGAATTGAGAATCCAACATTTGTTTCTCTTTTAACTAAGTCTAGTATTTTTTACAAGCTTACAACTAACATAAATATGGGAAAAGTAACGCTAAGTTTAAATGCAACTTTACCAACAGCAGAGACTTTTGAGACTCTCAACGAAGTAAAAGAAAGAAGCGTAGTAGATGCATTAACTCCACAACTTGATAAAACTCTTGTTTCTGTTGGTTTGCTTTTTAATTTATTCTAAGGTGTAAAATGGCAGGAAAGAATTTAGGTTTATTCAAAGGACTTTTAACAGTATTAATTCTATCGATATTAGTATTTGTTTCGATTTACTTTTTCTTTCCAAATATTTCAATAAAGTATTTTGGTATAGCTTTCGATAAAGAGAGAGCTATCGAAGATAGTGTTGCCTCTCTTTTATATAAAGCATCATATTTTACCGATGAAGAAAAGGCTAAGTTTGATGAGTATCTGTCCTCTGCTGAAGGGAAAGAATTTGTTAAAGGAATAAGTAAGGCTGTAGAAGAGGGCTCAGAGAGTCTCTCTTCGTTCTTCTCTTCTGAAACTTTTTATTCTTTTAGGGATAAAGCTCAATCAATATTAAGTGAAGAGAGCTTGAAAAAGCTTGGTCAAAATATAGAAGAAACAACATCCACATTGTTAAATAGCCTTAAATAGAACTCCTTTTTTTCTCCTCTGTTTTCCCGTATAATTAAGACTATAAGGTGGTAGACAAAGATGGACGGAGAACTCTTTACAACAGCAGATTTAGATCCTGAGTTAATAGAAAAAGAGAGAAATCAAATAGAGCGCGAAAGAAAAGCAAAAGCTAAAGAGAAAGAAGAGCAAAAAGAAAGAGAGAATAAGGAAAAAGAAGATAATACCATCTATGACAAAACTCTTTTTATTGTTGATGGCTATGCTTTTATTTACAGAAGCTATTACGCACACAAATCAAAACCTTTAACAGACAGAGAAGGCAACAATATTAGTGCTTACTATGGCTTCTTTCAAACTCTTTTTTATCTTTTAGATAACTATAAAATGGATGGGCTTGTTGTTGCTATGGATACAAAAGAGCCAACATTCCGTCACGAAATGTATCCTGAATACAAAGCCTCTAGAGAAAAAGCTCCAGATGATTTACATAATATGGTAGAGCCAATAAAGAGCACTCTTAAAAAGATGGGAGTTCCTGTTCTCACAAAGGTTGGCTATGAAGCTGATGATGTTATTGCAACAGTGGCTGAAAGAGCAAACAAAGAGGGTTGGAATGTTGTTATTGTCACTGGAGACAAAGATATATGTCAGCTTGTCTCTCCCCATATTTCTGTTTTAACTCCTCCAAAGAAAGATAAAGCTTCTTACACAATTTTGGATAGAGAGAAAGTTAAAGATGAATATGGCGTCTATCCTGAGCAAATAGTTGATTATCTCTCTATTTGTGGAGATAAAGCCGATAATGTTCCAGGCGTTGCGGGGCTTGGCGAGAAAACAGCTTCTAGACTTTTGACTGAGTATGTGACACTAGATGGAATATATCGGCATTTAGATAGCTTAAAACCTAGTGAAAAGAAGAAGTTAGAAGACGGGAAGGAAAGTGCTTACTTTTCAAAAAAACTAATCCTTCTTTCTCTTGATGCTTTTCCTGAAGATCTATGTTTTGAAAATACACTAACTAAAAACTTCACAAAGAGTAATGCTAGTGATGATTTCAAGAAGATGAATATAAATAGGCTAAATGGCAAGCTTATTTCGACATTGTTAGATGAGAAAAAAGATTCTTCTGCTGTTATAGAAGAAAAAGAAGAGGAAGTTGTTAAACCTTTACTAAATGATAGCGAAAAGTATTTATTAGAGAAGGGTGAATATTCAGTCTTAACGAAACTCGAAGATGTTGAAAAAGATTTTAGCAATATAGTTCTCTTTAAAGATGGCGTTCTTTCTTTGTTTATACTAGCTTCTGACTACTCTAATGGTGAGACAATTTTAGGCTTTTCTTATTCTGTAGAGCCGAAAAAAGCAATATATGTTCCTGTTGGTAATGGTGGCATAACACCAGACGAAATGAAGACACTTTTTGAAAAGTATTTCTCTTCAGGAAAAATAAAAATTATTGCCCACAGTGGAGAGGCCATTTTAAGACTTCTTTTCACTATCAGCTTAGATGCAGTTATTATTTCAGATACTATGATTATGGCATGGTTACTCTCATCAAATGATGGTGTTTATAGCCTAAACAGTGTTGTTAGTAAGTACTTTTCTCAAACTCTATTAGATTTGAAAGACATTAAAGGTGGTGACTCTCTTGAAAATGTCGATTTATCTCTTCTTTCTCGTTATTCTCTTTTGCGTTCTGATTATACCGCAAGGCTCAATCGTGTATTAGAGAGACGAGTTCATGAAAGAGGACTTTTTGAACTATATAGGACCATGGAGCTTCCTCTTTTAGAGGTGCTTGCAAGAATGGAAAGTGAAGGAATCTATTTATCTAAAGAGAGAATGGATGAACTAAAAACAAAGACAGATGAGAGAATAGCAAAATTAGAGGAATCTATTTACCTTCTTGCCGGTTATAAGTTTAATATAAATTCAACAATGCAGCTTAGTAAGTTGCTCTACGATGAACGAAAACTTCCTCCTGTAAAGAAAACAGCTCGTGGTTTTAGTACAGATACTGAAACTCTCGAGGCTCTTAAAAGTACAGAAGACCCGATTATAGCTTTATTATTGGAGTATCGCCAGCTTGCAAAGCTAAAGAGTACATACATAGATGTTCTTCCTCTTCTTAGAGACTCCTCTGGAAGAGTTCATACATCTTTCTTGCAGACTGGAACAGCTACAGGAAGACTCTCTTCACGAAATCCAAACTTGCAAAATATCCCAGTAAGAACAGATGAAGGTAGATTAATTCGTTCTGCATTCGTTCCAGAGAGTGGTAATGTCTTTATTAGTGCCGATTACTCACAAATTGAACTAGTTGTGCTATCTTGGCTTTCTGACGATGAAATGCTTAAGTCAGCATTCCTTTCTGGTGAAGATGTACATCGTTTTACAGCAGCTCTTGTTTTCAACAAGAAAAGTGAGGATGTAACAAGCCAAGAACGTCGTGTTGCCAAAACAATTAACTTTGGAATTATGTACGGAATGTCTGCATTCCGTTTGTCGAATGAACTTGGCATCTCACGCAGTGAGGCAAAAGAATTCATTACACGTTATTTTGAGCGTTACTCTTCTGTGAAGGATTTTGTTGAAAAAGTTAATAGAGAAGCCGAAAAGAATGGATATGTCAAAACATATTGGGGACATGAAAGAGAAATTTTAGGAATAAACAGTAGAAATAAGACAGAGAAGGCGGCCGCAGAAAGGACCGCTGTTAATACTGTTATTCAAGGTACGGCTGCCGAAATAATGAAGAAGGCTATGATTGAAATCTTCAATGAAATTAAAGAGAAAAGGATTAATGCAAGAATGCTCTTACAGGTTCATGATGAATTAATTTTTGAAGTTGAAGAGAGTAAGGCAGAAGAGCTTGAGTTATTGATAAAGGATAAAATGGAGAATGTAGCCAAACTGTCTGTTCCTCTTCGAGTTTCTGTTGAAAGAGGTCATAGTTGGGGAGAGATGCACGAATGATAGTTGGATTAACTGGAAAAAGTTGTTCAGGTAAAGATACAGTTGCTCGGCTTCTTCCTTCATATTTTTCGGTAATAGATGAGGATAAACTTGGTCATGTTGCTCTAGAAAAAAATAAAGATAAAATTCTAGATTCATTTGGCGAATGTGTCTTTACTAATGGAGAAGTTGATAGATCAAAATTAGGGCCTCTTGTATTTAAGGATGAAAGAAAGCTAGAGAAGCTAAATGAAATAACTCATCCATGGATGGTAGAGGAGACACTAAGAGAGTGTAGAGAGATTGAAAAGGAAGGAAAAATTGCTGTTATTAATGCTGCGATTTTAGAGTCAATGGGCTTTGTACCTTACTGTGATGAAATCATATTTGTGATGTCAAAATATGAGAATAGACTTAAGCGAGCCCTTCAAAGAGACGCTATTGATGAAGAAAAATTTAAAAATAGAGCAAAGAATCAACAAGAAATCGGTGCTACTCTCTTTTCTTCTAACAAAAAAGTGTTCACAATGCTAAATGATGAAGGATTAGAAGAGCTTTCTCGACAAGTTAACTTATACTGTGATAATATAGAAAAAAGAGGTTATCATGAGCAGAAAATCTAGTACAGTTGCTCTTAGCGCAACCATTACTCTTGCAGTTTTTGTAGCTGTAGCAGCTTTTATTATCAATCCATACAGAGGAAATAATAATTATTCCTCTCAGGTCCTTGACGAAGCAAAGAATAGACAGACATTGTCTGTCGCGTCTGTTCCTGAACCTTTAGAGACAGATATTGAAGCAAGAAAGAGTGAAGATAAGATGGCAGAAAAGGTTTCTGCAATCCTTAAAGAGGATGATGACTTTGTTACCACAATGGGGGAGAAGAGTGCAAATTATGTTGCTTCTCAGATGCCTGAAATAGAAGAAAAGTATTCTCAGGATATGTTAGACAAGATTGCAGAAGGTAAGAGAGCTAATGATAGTGCCATTGCATCTCTTGAAAGTGATCTTAATGAAACTAAGAATTCTATTTCTTCTAATGAAGATATAGCAAGTTATCTTCTTTCTGATAAGGCTTTTGTTGATAGCATCACAGAGACTGTTGCTTCAAGAGTATCTAGCGATGTTGATGCTGAAGAGTTAGCTAAAGAGATAATCTCTTCTGAAAGCTTTAAGAATGCATTAAATGAACTCTTATCTTCAAATAAAGATAGTATTCCTCTTCCTCAGTTTGATACTGAAAGCAGTGCTGTATATAGCGAAGAAGAGTACTTAAAGAAGAGAGAAGAGGCTAGAAATAGCGAAATTGGAAAAATTTTAGATTTCCTTGGTTATTGATTATTTCTTTTCTTATAGAGGGTGCTAGATGCACCCATTTTTTTATCGACGAGTCTTTTAAGTATGGTATTATTTAGATATGAGTGATAAAGAGCTGTTAGAACTTTTAAGAACTCTTGTTGAAACAGAGTCTGTTACAGGAAATGAAGAAAAAATTGTAAATAAACTAGAAAGCATTTTTATATCTCTTGGCTTTGAAGTTATAAAGACACCTTCTGGCTGTATTTGTGGTGTAATCGATTCTCATATTCCAGGCCCTGTTGTTTTACTTGATAGTCATGTAGATACAGTTTGCGTTCCAGATGTTACAAAATGGAAGCATAATCCATTTTTGCTAACAAAGGGTGGTGATAGACTTTATGGCCGCGGCACTTCAGATATGAAAGGAGGTCTTAGTGCGGCAATTGCTAGTAGTAGCGAATTTGTTAAGACCATTAAGAAAGGAAAAATTGTTGTTTCTTGCATTGTTGAAGAAGAACGCTTTGAGGGAATTTGTGCTAGAGAAGTAAGCGAAATCTTCAATCCGGACTACGTAATTATTTGTGAATCAACTCACTGTAAACTAAATATAGGGCAGAGAGGAAGATGCGAAATACTACTTACAGCAGAAGGAAAGAGTTGCCACTCATCCAATCCAGAAGAAGGCGAAAATGCTGTTCTTAATGCAATAAAAGCAATAGAGACAATAGAAGAACTTAAAGTAAACGAAAATGAGATTTTGGGACGTGGCATTATGGTGTTAACAGATATAATATCTAGCCCGTTCCCTGGGATGAGTATCGTTCCAGAAAAATGCTTTGTTACTTATGATAGGCGTACGCTTGTAGGTGAAACAGAAGAGAGCGTAATAGAGCCAATTAATAGAATTTTGAAAGAGAAGAAAATAAAAGCAGAGGCCAAAATAGCCATTGGGAAGACTACTAGCTACACAGGCCTTACTCTTTCTAGTCCACGCTTCTTCCCATCTTGGTTGTACCCAATAGAAAGTCCTATTGTTCAAAAGGCAAAGGAAGGCCTAGAAAGAGCAAATCTCTTTGAAGGCTACAGCCACTATTCTTTCTGTACTAATGGTAGCCACTACGCAGGAGAAAGAAAAATACCAACTATCGGCTATGGCCCAGGAGAAGAAAAGTGTGCTCATATCGTTGATGAGTACATTGAAGAAGAGGATCTATATAAAGCAAAGCGAGGGCTTGAGGCAATTATTTCTTCTCTACTTAGTTAATTTGGGTAGTGCCTTATATCTCCATCTGGAGTTTCTATAGTCCAAATATCGTTGTTCCTCTCTTTTAAGTAGCACTTTGAGAGAGGAATTTTTCCACCACCTTCAGGTAAGTCGAGAGTGTATTGAGGCATGCCAAGACCTGAAAGACTTTCTCTCATCTCTTCTTCAAGCTTTAAGCCATCAGAAAGAGCTACTCTTAGGTGCCTTGTTCCTTGTACAAGGTCACCTTGGAATAGGTAATATGGCTTTATTCTATTGTAGAGAAGGGTATTGCAAAGCTCTACTTGTGCCTCAAGCGTATCATTAACACCCTTAAGAAGCACACATTGATTCATCATAGGAATTCCGAGTTTTACAAAGCCTTCGATAGCGACTTTCGTATCTGGAGTGAGTTCGCTTGCATGATTGAACTGTGTTAAGAGATAGAATGGAGCGCCGTGATTATTCTTTTCAATTATCTTAAAGAGTTCAGGTGTGAAACGTTTAGGATTACTAAAAAGAGCTCTTGTGCATAGACGTAGTATTAAATCCTCTCTAGCTTCTTTTAATGAAGATAAAAGGTAATCTAATCTTTCATTACTAAGAGTAAAAAGATCTCCTCCTGTTAATAGAAGCTCTTTTATTTCCATATGTTCCTTTAGAAAATTAAGTGCATCTTTTATATCACTATCGCTACAAGGGCCAACCATACTACCTGAAAAACGACGACGAAAACAATGTCTACAATAGGCAAAACAGCTATCTGTAACTAAAAATGCGGCTCTGTTTTTGTAACGCCTAACTAAACGAGGTGTAATGGAATATCTATGTTCCTCTTGAGGGTCAAGAGTACCTACAGTATCATCATTTTCCATTCTCGTTGGAACAAACTGGTGTCTTATAGCTTCTTCATTTATTAGGGGAATAATATTATCAGAGATAAGAATTGGAAGAGTATTCTTTCCGTTTTTATCCCATTCTCTTTCTTCGTTTGTAAGACAAATATATTTCTCAAGTTCTTCTAGATTAGTAATAGCCATTCGAATGTTGTACACTTTTATCATCTTTTTAACAACATGCAAGTAATTATTAAAATTGAAAGGATACTTGATAGATAATATAATGGAAATAATTGACAACCCTTTTGGAGGTTATTGTGTCTGATAAGAGAATTGAATTGAAATTAAACTATAAGAGAACTCTTCTTATAGGTTTTGCGTTCTTTGGCATATTATTACTTTGGCAAGTCTATGATTCTTGGTGTCCAACATTTTTGACAGATATTTTTGCGCGAAAGATGTATGGTCAAAGTTCTTCTCAATTAAAAGCGTCCGGAGATGCTCATCATATATTGAATGTCCAATGGATAGTTGGAATTATTATGGCATGCGATAATGCTGCTGCTTTGATTCTCTTGCCTATATTTGGTCGTCTTTCAGATAAGACAAAGACTCCTATTGGAAAGAGAATGCCATATATTCTTGTCGGAACATTTGTCTCTGCAATTGTTTTTCCATTTATTCCGCTCTTTTTCCACTACAATAATATGGTTGGAATGGTTATAAGCATGGCATTAGTCCTCATCTTTATGATGATGTATCGTAACCCTGCAGTTGCTCTTATGCCAGATATTACTCCAAAGCCATTAAGAGCAAAGGCTAATGGACTTATTAACATAATGGGTTATTTAGGCGGGGCTGCAGCAACAGTCCTTGGTATATTCTTGCCTCTTTCTAATTATATCAACGTTCAAGATGAAGCAAGAAAGCTCATGATTATCGAAATACCATTTATTGTAGCTTCAGTCTTAATGACAGTTTCTGCTCTCGTTCTTTTCTTTACAATCAAAGAGAACAAGATTGAAGAAGAGATTAAAGATGAGTTAGAAGAGGGTGAAAAAGAAGCAGCAATTGAAAATCCTATTGATGATTCTAAGCCTATGAGCAAGGCAAACAAAGCAATGCTTTGGGCAATTTTAATTGCAGAATTCTTCTGGTTTATGGCAGATAATGCTATTGGAACATATATAGGCAACTATGTAATTTATTACCTTAATAGCGTATCTAGTGCAACTATGATACTTACTATCATTGGTGGACTTGCTTCTGTTATAGGTTTCGCAACAGCTGGTTCTATTGCCGATAAGATTGGACGTAAATGGACTATTGCAATAGGCTTATTACTTACAGTTTTAGGTTATATTGTTATGTCCATAGTAGGACCTACAAAGAAAATAGTTGGAGCCAACGGAGAATATTCATTCCCAACACTACTCTATGTCGTATGGGTTATAAAAGGTTTTGGTATGTCACTAGTACATAATTGTTCGTTCCCAATGATCGTTGAATTATGTTCTGCAAAGAAGATTGGTCAGTTTACTGGCTATTATTATACTTCAAGTATGGCGGCTCAAACAGTTACGCCTATTTTATTAGGTTTGTTGTTAACACAGACAAGTCTTTGGGGAATTCTCCCAATATATTCAGCTGTTCTTTTAGCTATTTCTAGTTTTGTTTTCATTGTTTTCGTTAAGAATATAAAAGCAAGTAAAGTTAAGAATACAAAAGGCCTAGAAGCACTTGGCCAAGATGACTAAGGAGGAAATATGTCAACACACATTAGTGCAGAAAAGGGTATGATTGCAGAGCACATTCTGCTTCCTGGAGATCCATTAAGAGCAAAACATATTGCAACTAAGTTTTTTACAGATCCTGTTTTGTATAACGAAACAAGAGGAATGTTTGGTTATACAGGATATTGGAAAGGAAAAAGAGTATCTGTTCAAGGAACAGGTATGGGAATGCCTTCATTTTCTATTTATTGCAATGAGCTAATTGATTTTTATGGTTGTAAAACTCTTATTAGAGTAGGTACATGTGGAACAAATAGCCCACTATTGAAGCTTAGAGATGTTTTTATTGCACAGGCATCCAATACCGATAGCGGAATGAATGAAGACCGCTTTGGCTCAACTTTCCATTACGCTCCAATTCCATCATTTAGACTTATGAAGAATGCTTATGATGAAGCAAACAAAAAGAATATAAAAGTCACAGTTGGACCATGTTTCTCTTCAGATAAGTTCTATGATGATAGACACAAAGAGAAAATGGAAATGATGCAAAAACTAGGCATCATGGCAGAAGAGATGGAGAGTGCAGAACTCTATACTCTTGGCGCACTTAAGGGCGTTGAAACATTAGCTCTCTTTACTGTCAGTGATGATATTCTTACAGGAGAGAAAACTACAGCAAAAGAGCGAGAAACATCATTTGATGAAATGATTGAAATTGCTTTAGACACACTCTTTGCTTGATTGTTATTACAATCTTTTATCGGCCACGCTAAACTAGTGTGGCTTTATTTTTTTGTCTCTATCTTTTTTTGACCAAATTTCAAATTTTAACGCTTTATATATATAACCCAAAAAGGAGGGCTATATGAAAGAGCCTAAATTTGAAAACAAAGATTTCATCTTAGAGATGATTAATGGAATGACGCTATATTCTCCTCACTTGATTGAGGCATTTAAGAGCAAAGCATTAATAAGAGAGGTGTTAAGTTTGGTAGAGATGCCTTTTAAGCTTCCCGAGAATGATGATGAATTAGAGGTTGTTGTCGAAGAGTACAGAAAGAAAGACCTAGTAAAACAAAAAGAGAGCGAAAAAGAAAGGGCTAAACTATTACGTAGTCAACGCAGTGATGTTGTTGTACACCTGAAGCCTAGTTCTCCTATTAATAGATGCATACAGATAGAAATCCAGAAGAGGGATAATAACGATACAATTCCTAGGGCATTATCTTATTTGGGAAGGGAGTTAAGTAATGATGAGATAGGAGTTGAAAGGATAGCCCCAAAAGATGTTTATTTTCTATTCATTTGTGACTACGATCCGTTTAAGAATAGCAAAATAGTAAGTAATGGTAAGCCAATATATACATTCAGCATGAAGACTTTAGCTCTTAAAGGTTTTGAGAGATTTAAAGGTGAAAATCAAGAGATGGATAACAGCCCCTATATGACCTTCATTAATACGGCATTTCCTTGGTGTACAATAGATTCCTTGACAGAGGAAGAAAAGAGTATGATGAAGTTCTCCCTTGACATGAAAGAGCCATACCCAAACAATATCTATAGTAATGTTATAAGAGAGCTCCTCTCACATTACAAGGATGGTGGAACTATGTATGACAAAGCAGCCGCATGGTTTGAAGAAGAGGCTAATCGTTATTATGAGTCTCATCCCGAAGAACTAAAAAAAGTTGCTAATCAAAAACAATACGAAGAGGGTGAAAAAGTTGGAATTGAAAAAGGCAAGATTAATAATCTCGTTGAGCTTGTAAAAGAAAATCTTCTTCCTTTAAACAATGCTATCGAAAAGTCTGGATTAAGCGCGGAAGAATTTAAAAAAAGGCTAAAGGAGAGTTAATTCTTCTTAATTCATTTCATAAATAAATACCACCAAAGATTCATTTCTATGGTGGTATTTGTTTAAAAAACCACGCATTCAAGCGTGGCATAAAATCTAATTAGTCGTTAACTCTTTCGATATACTCTTTTGTTTCAGTGTTAACTCTGACTTTTTCACCCTGCTTGATGAAGCCAGGAACTCTAATCTTGAGTCCTGTTTCAAGAACGGCATCTTTAGTAACACCCTGAACAGTATCTCCACGAGCTGCATCCTCAGTCTCTGTTACTACATATACAACCTTAGATGGAACCTGGATATCGAGAACCTGATCTTCCCAAAGAGTAAGACGGTATGTTTCGCCATCCTTCATTATGTACTCATAATCAGGGAAACTCTTCATAGGAACTTCAATCTGCTCATAGTTATCAACATTCATGAATGCAAAATTTTCGCCATCGTTATATAGATACTGGAAAGTTCTGTCTTCGATGGTAATATCTTCTGCGTTATCCTGTGACTTCATTGTCTCAGAAAGAGTCTGGCCTGTTGCTGGGCTCTTGAGCTTAAGACGTACGAATGCAGAACCCTTACCAGGGTTTACAAATTCACGTTCAATACAGAGGAATGGCTGTCCTTTAATAAGGAGCGCTGTGCCTTTTTCAATCTGTCCTGCTTTAATCATTCTTTATACCTCAGATAAATAGTATCAAATTTAGTCTTTGTTTTACCAATAGGTAGAATATCAGAAAGAAGTATTTAGTGTAAAGAAGTAGAAATATAAATTGAACTACTTGCTTAAGTTATCTTCTTTTGTTTTTCTCAAAAAGAGATGAAAGGGGGAATGCCATTAGGCTTTCTATTGTTTTTTCTCCTTCTTCTACCATTAGGAGTCTATCCATGCCGATAGCAACTCCAGAGCACTGCGGCATCTTTAAAAGGGGAAAGTTTTCATCTGCTTTACTTATAACATCTCCAGTTTCTTTTCTTTCTTTAACAAGTCTTTCTTGCTCTTTTTTGTAGTATTCTTTAATTCTTTTCGGGTCTCTTTCTTCATCGTAACAGTTTGCTATTTCTGTTCCGTTTATATACATTTCCCATCTTTTCTTATAAGGTTTATCGTTGTAATTTTTTGCAAGACAATCGATTTGAGATGGGTAATCTCTAAGATAGACCTCTCTGTCTTTAGGAAGGGATGGTTCAACATAAGTTAAAAAGATTTTATTAAATGTATCCTCCCAACTCTCATTTTCAGGAGAATAAAGATTAAGTCTCTCAGCTTCTTCTTTTAGTTTAGATATATCTTGGCACTTAATTAAATCAACTTTAGAGTAGTTCCACATAGCCTCTTCAACTGTGATTATTAGAGGTTGTTCTTTTAGCCAATCAGGCTCAGATATTGATGTTTTTTCAATCATATCAATTGTAAGATCTATCGAGTCGCTATCTGTGTAGTCAACAGTATAATACTCGAGCATAGTAAACTCAGGGTTATGAACATCACCTAGCTGCTCAGAATTTCTAAAGCATGATGAAAGCTGAAAGATAGAACCAGAGTCTGATGCAAGCATTTCTTTCATAAATAACTCAGGAGATGGAATTAAGAATAATTCTTTGTTACCAACGAATTCATTCTTAAATTCTGTTCCAAAGCATTTTATTGTTGGTTCAGGAATTAAATATGGCGAGAGAGAAGGGGTAAAAACCTCTAAATAATTCTTTTGAATAAAATATGATCTGACGTTCATAAAGAGTCGCGAGCGGTCTCTTTGATAGCTGAAATTAAACATGTTTTTATTTTAGCAAAAGAAACGGTGAAGTTATAGTCTATTGTACTCGTCCGGTTATAGGCCTACAATTGACATATGTTAGCATATACAACACAGGAACCTATTTATGCACTAGCTACAGCTTTTGCGCCATCTGCGTTAGCTGTTATCAGAGCAAGCGGAGAAGATGTTTTGTCCATTGTTTCTCCCTATTTTACTGGAAAATTAGAGAAAGCTAAAACTAATGTAGCTATTCATGGATATATCGTCGATAAAGATGGAAAGAAAATCGATGAAGTAATGTTAATTAAGTATACGAAAGGCCATGGTTATACATCAGAAGAGGCTTTTGAGATAATGTGTCATGGTTCTCTTCCTGTAATTAGAAAGATATCGTCACTTATGGAGTCTATTGGGATAAGAAAAGCTTTAAGAGGTGAATTTACTTATAGAGCCTTTATGCATGGCAGAATGGATTTGACAGAAGCCGAAGCTGTTGAAGAACTTGTCAAAGCTAAGGGTGAAAGAGGTCGTGAAGATGCACTTGAGAGACTTTCAGGCTCTATTAGAAAAGAAGCGAGCATAATAAAAGATGATATCTTAAACATTTTAGCATCTTTAGAGGTTCAGCTTGATTATGGGGAAGATGAAATAATTGAAGATTGGATTTTCCCTATAGAGAGAGTGGAGAAAATAATAGCACGTTTAGAGCAAATAAGTTCAACATACCGATCTAGTAGATTATATTCTTCTGGTGCAAAAGTCGTTCTTGCAGGTGCAACAAATGCGGGAAAGTCTAGCCTATTTAATGCCCTTTTAAAAGAGAATAGGGCTATTGTTTCTTCTATAGCTGGAACAACAAGAGACTATCTTGAATCAAATTGTGAAATTGATGGTATTCCTATTCGTTTATTTGACACTGCCGGATTAAGAGATGGCGATGACGAAATAGAGAAAGAGGGTATTAATCGTTCTAAGGAGATGATTAAAGATGCAGATTTAGTTGTTTTTGTCTTAGATGGTAATGAAAAAGAACCTACACTAAAGGCTGAAAAGACCATATATGTTCACTCTAAGAGAGATATAGAACCAAGTTCTGGCTTATCTTTTTCATCTCTAACAGGAGAGGGAATAGATAAAGTTATTGATGCTATTTCACACTTCTTGTCGTCTGAAATTAACTCTTTTAGTGATTGTCCTGTTATAGAAAGTAAGAGGCAAAAAGATAAGATAGATGAGACAATCGATAGCTTAAAAGAAGCAATCAAAAACAAAGATATGAGTGTCGATATTATTGCTCTTTATTTTCAAGAAGCGCTTTCATCTTTGTCTGAATTAACAGGTGAAATAACAACTGATGATGTCTTAGATGTTCTCTTCTCATCTTTTTGTTTAGGTAAGTAAAGAGATAGGAATTTCTACCCATTTTTCATATTATAGCTTAGAGAAGAGAAGACAATAATGAGAGACTATGATGCAATTGTAATTGGCGGTGGACACGCTGGCATTGAAGCTGCTTTAGCTTTAAGCCGAGAAGGTTATGATACTTTAATGATTACTCAAAGCTTGGATGCTATCGGCCGTATGAGCTGCAATCCTGCTATTGGTGGCTTAGCTAAAGGTAATCTTGTAAGAGAAATAGATGCCTTAGGCGGAGAGATGGGCCACCTTATTGATAAGACGATGATTCAATTTAGAATTCTCAATCGTAGTCGTGGGCCTGCTGTACAAGCCCCTCGTGCACAAGCAGATAAATTCTCATATTCTCGTCTAGCTAAAGAGACATGCGAAAAAGAAAAGCACCTTAATCTCTTTATGGATACTGTTGTTGATTTTATTTTTGAAGAGAATGACGGTAAAAAAAGAATAATTGGCGTTGTAACTGAACGTGGATGGAAGATAAGTGCACGTGTTGTTGTTCTTACTACTGGAACATTCATGGAGGGAAGAATCTTCATTGGAGAGTATGACGCTCCTTCTGGCCGTCTTGGTGAAGGTGCTGCAGTAGGACTTGGAAAAAAACTTCGTGAATATGGTTTCAATGTAGGCAGAATGAAGACAGGAACTCCTGCTCGTGTTCGTAAATCTTCTTTGGATTTTGATGAATTAGAGATTCAAAATGGTGATGAGACAATGATGCCATTCTCTTTTGATTATGATGCAATCGAAAGGCCAACTCTTCCTTGTTATATTACTTATACAAATGAAGAGACACATAAGATAATTAGAGAAAACATACATCGTTCTCCTCTTTATGGAGGAAAGATTGTTGGTAAAGGTCCTCGTTATTGTCCTAGCATTGAAGATAAAGTTGTCAGATTCCCTGAGAGGGAGCGTCATCAGATTTTCGTTGAGCCAGAAGGCATTGGAACAGAAGAGATGTATTTAAATGGTCTCTCTTCATCTCTTCCAGAAGAAGTGCAGCATCGTTTTATTAGAACACTTCCTGGACTAAGGCATGTTGAGATTATGAGGCCAGCATATGCAGTTGAATATGATTATCTTGATCCGATGGATTTGTTGCCATCTTTGGAGTCAAAGATAGTAGATTCTCTTTTTATAGCAGGACAAACAAATGGCACAAGTGGCTATGAAGAGGCTGCTTCTCAAGGTCTAATTGCCGGTCTTAATGCTTGTCAAAAACTAAAGGGTGAAAGAGCTGTTGTGCTAGGTAGAACAGATGCTTATATTGGTGTTCTTATCGATGACCTTGTAACAAAAGGCACAAAAGAGCCATATAGAATGTTTACATCTAGGGCTGAGTATAGATTGTCTCTACGCCATGATTCTGCAGATGTAAGATTAACACCAATTGGATATCAATCAGGTCTTGTTTCAGAAGAGAAGATGGCAAGGCTTAAAGATAAAATTGAAAAAATGGATGAAGTCAAAGAACTCTTGAGACAGAGTAGGGTAGCAGGAAAAAATGGACTAGAGCGTCTTGTTCAGAGCGAAAACAATATCTTTAGCATGGATGAGATTCCTGAGCTAAAGAACTACAGTGAGCCTGTTCTAAACGAAGTCATGCTTGATGTTAAATACTCAGGGTACCTAAAAAGGCAAGAAATTGACTGTCAGAGAGCAAAGAAACAGGAAAGCATGCACATTCCAGAAGATTTTGATTATGACAGTGTTGATGGTCTTAGTGCAGAATCGAAAGAAAAGTTTAAGAAGATGAGGCCATCTTCTGTTGGACAAGCAGGAAGAATATCTGGAGTTAGAGTTTCTGATACAGCTATTTTAGCTCTTGCCCTTAGTGGAAAATCTCATGCAAAATAAAATTGAGGATTATCTTTTTTCTTTAGGTGTTGAAAATGCTAAGGAAAAATGCATACTTTTAGAAAAATATGTTGATGAACTGATGCTTTTTAACCCAACACTAAAGCTAGTTGGGTCAAAAGAAAGAGATGACATAATTTTACGTCATATTTTTGATTCAGCAGCAGCTTATCCTATATTTAAAAGAGAAACAAAATGTGATATGAATATTGCAGACTTAGGTTCAGGAGCTGGACTTCCGGGCCTAGTTTTAGCGATATTATTTGAAGATAGAAATTTCTTCCTAATAGAAAGAATGCAAAGACGAGTGGGGTTCTTACGTTCTACTATAGCTTTACTGAAGCTTAGGAATGTTAGCGTTATTGATAAAGATATCAAGGAGGCTAAAGGAAGCTTCGACTATCTAACGTGTCGAGCTTTCCACCCTATTGTCGATATAGCAAACGATGCTATAAAACTATCAAAAAACGCAATATTTTATAAGGGAACAGAGGCTAATATTGGGGCAGAGATAGCTTCTTTGAAAAAGCAAGGTTATAAGTTTGTCTCCGTGATAGAACCCATAACTGTCCCGGGACTCTCTGAGATGAGGAACATAGTAATCCTCAAAGATTGGGAGAGGTAGAAAAAAGAATGAAAAAAGGAAAGGTCTCGCTCTTTATCGGACTTTTGTTTGTCGTTTTAGGTATTTCATTAGTTACAATAGGTGTCCTTAGCGGAATGGGTATTCTACCATCGTGGCTTGGCACTATTAATGGTTTTGTTACTTCAACACTTAGCGTATCTAATGGTGGTTATGGCACAGCTGAATTTGGTGCTTTCCTGCTACTTGAGGCTTTGATAGTTTTTGTGTGTAGGTTACGTCGTCCATTTTCAATGTTCTCAACTCTATTGTTGGTTCCAATATACCTAACGCTTCAAAGTGCGTTTAGAGTTTATTCTGCCCTTTCTTTACCTTCGTTTGTTCCCGAAAAGGTAAAAGAAACACATCCTGGACTTCTATTTGTTCTTTTTATTCTAGAACTCCTTTTACTCCTAGTTATTCTTTTCTCTGTATCGAATTTAGATGCAAGATGGAGAAAAAAGAGAGAAATTCAAATTAAGATGCTAGAAAAAGAGGGTGCTATTAAGAGTAAAGAAACTTTACAAGAAGAAAAGCTCCTAAAAAGACAGCAACGCTTAAATGAAAAGGAAGAAAGAGAGAGACAAAAGGACGAATTAAAATATAACGAAGAGCTCAACAAGAAAGAAAAGAGTGAACAAAAAAGAAAAGAAAAAGAAGCCCTCAAAGAAAAGAAAGAATATGAGAAGAAGAGAGAGAAGGAAGAAATAAGAAGAGAAAAAGAGAGGCAAAAGGAAGAAAAGAAGGCCCTAAAAGAGAAAGATAAGACAATAGAAAAAGAAGAGAATAGAAAAGACAAAGAAGACGAAAAGAGAGAAAAAGAAGAGAGACTAAAGCAAAAAGAGGAGAAAAGAAATCTAAAAGAGGCAGAAAAGGAAAAGAAGAAAAATCCTGTCGTAGATTTCGGAGAAGCTCCTGAATATGATGAAGGGCTAAAGAGTCCAGATACTCCTCTTTCTTTCCCTCAATTTTGTTCCATGCCTGAGCTAAAGACTATTGGTCATCATGAAGAAGATAATAAGACTGACTATCTTGAAAATGATAGTGATGATAGCGCATTAGTTGAAAGCTCTTCCTTTATGGACAATCTTAAAACTGAGATGGATAAGGAAGAGAAAAAAAGCCAAAAGGATAAGAAAAAGCTCCTTTCTACTAAGAAATTTAAGGGTGGAGGAATGCTTGAGGCGACCCTTGAAATGTATAATAACTCTCAAGACGAAGCTACGCCTCTTCCTCCTCAGCGTCCAATAATTGGCTTAGATAGTGATGAAGAAGAGATAGATGCAAAGCCTAATCAGTCTTCATCATTTGCTCCATCTAATCTCAGTCCAGAGCATCCACGTTACAAAATGTTTAAGAATCTCACTACAAATAAAGTTGAGAGTAGTGATGGTGCTACAAATACAGAAGAAAGTGAAGGGGATTCATCTGTTGCTCCATCTAATCTTAGTCCAGAGCATCCTCGCTATAAGATGTTTGAAAATTTAAAGAATGGGAAACATGAAGAGGAAAAGGTTGAAGAAAAAGATGAAAGCGACGCAGAAATAGCTCCATCATACCTAAAGAAAGACCATCCACGATACAAGCTTTTTGAATCACTGAAGCCTAAAGATGAGTCTTTATCTTCCGTTTCTTATACACCTTTAAGAGCATTTAAGCCAGAGGACGAAAGTGTAGTAGAGAACCCTTATGAAAAGTCTTCATCTTTGAAGAATAAGGGCTCATTAAAGAGTGCTTTTAAGAAAGAAGAAAAGAGCGAGACTGTAAGTGAAACTGTTGCTCCAGAAGAAAAAGAAGAAAGTGATTTTGTTATACCTACAGCTCCTCGAGTAAGGAAGCAAGAAGTAAGTGATGACGGCCACAAAACAATTGAAACAAAGAGCGTTGAAGAAGCTAGTGATGATTTTAATCTAGTTGTTGGTGTTGGTGACCTTGCTTCTAATAGGGGAGGGTACACAGCAATTGCGCTTAGGCAAAAAGCTGTATATACACCACCGTCCCCATCACTCTTGAAAGATTACCCTCAGGTAAGCCAAGAAATAGATAGTCTTACAAGACAGAAAGGTGAGATAATTGTTCAAACTCTTGCAGAGCAGAGAATATCTGTTGAGCTATCAGATATAATAAAAGGACCTACAGTAACAATGTATGAGCTCCGCCTTGCTCAGGGAATGATTATAAGCAAAATTAAAGCGCGTGAAGACGAGCTTAATTATGCTCTTGGAGGAAAGAAGGTTAGAATTCTTGCTCCAGTTCCAGGTAAGCAAGCTGTTGGTATTGAGGTTCCGAACGATCGAACATCAATCGTTGGTTTTAAAGATATGGTCTATGCACTTCGTGCAAATGAAAAATATAAAGCAATGAAGATTCCTATGATCCTAGGAAAAACTATAACAGGCGAACCAATAGTAATTGATGTTTCAAAGATGCCTCATATGATTATTGCTGGTACAACAGGTTCAGGTAAGAGTGTTTGTATTAACTCGTTTATTAATACAATTATTTATCAGAAGGGGCCTAAAGATGTCAGATTAATTATGGTTGACCCAAAGGTTGTAGAACTTACCATTTACAATGGAATTCCTCATCTTTTAACACCTGTTATTACGGATGCTAAACGTGCACTTAAAGCTCTTAATTGGCTTGTTTGCGAAATGGAGCGACGTTATTCCATGTTGGCTCGCTATGGTGTAAGAAATGTAATTGGTCTTAACGAAAAGATTGAAAGAGGTGAGCTAAGAAGCGTTGAGAAGCTCCCATATATCGTACTCATAATGGATGAGTTTGCGGACATTATGGCTGTCCTTGGCAAAGAGATGGATAACGCAATAAGCCGTATCGCTGCAAAAGCAAGAGCTGCTGGTATACATATGATATTGGCAACTCAGCGTCCTAGTGCTGATGTAATCTTAGGTACGCTTAAATCTAACCTTCCTGGAAGAATTGCATTTGCTGTGTCTTCTGGTATTAACTCTCGAGTCATCCTTGATGAACAGGGAGCTGAAAACCTACTTGGTAAGGGAGATATGCTTCTTTTGGATCCAGCTGATCCTGGGTTAAAGAGAATACAGGGAGCGTTTGTATCTGATAGTGAAGTTGAAGATGTTGCAGCATTTGCTTCCGAAAATAACCCTCGAGCAGAGTTCTTAGAAGAGAGTGTCTTCGAAGAGGAAGAGGGCTCTGATGATGACTATGATGGAGGCTCAGATATAGATGACTCTGACGGAGATTTATATGAGGCAGCAAAGAAGATAGTCTATGAAAGAAAGAGTGCATCTGCTTCTTACTTACAACGAAGGCTTAAGATTGGTTATAATAGAGCGGCTCGTATCGTTGAAATGATGGAAGAAGAGGGTATCGTAGGACCTGCTAATGGTTCCAAGCCAAGAGAAGTCTTAAAGTACGAGTGAACTCGATAGACAAAAGACAAGCGAAAAATTAAGCTAGTAGAAGAATAAATATTTAGGGTAGAAGAGATGACATTTAATGAGCTTAACCTCCCTCATGAGGTGCTTCTGGGATTGAAAAGCGTTGGCTTTTCGACTTGTACATTAGTCCAAGAAAAGGTTCTTCCGATAACTCTTACAGGACGAGATGTAATGGTCCAATCCAAAACAGGGAGTGGAAAGACTGCTGTATATTTAATAACTATACTTAATCACTATATAAAAACAAAGGGCCAGAGCAAGGCCCTTGTTGTTGCTCCTACAAGAGAGCTAGCTGTACAGATAGAGAAGGATGCAAAGGCACTTTCTAGTAAAATGACAGGATACAATACAGGATGTTTTTATGGTGGAGTGGGCTATAAAGAGCAAGAGAAAGAGATCGAGGATGGGTTAAGTCTGTATGTTGGTACTCCTGGTCGTCTTTTAGATTATTCAAAGAGCAGAAGAATAGATTTTCGTACATTTGATATCGTAGTATTGGATGAAGCAGATAGAATGTTTGATATGGGCTTCTTCCCAGATATAAAAGCAATGTTTGCATCCTTTAGAGATAAAGAGTCAAGGCAGACAATGCTTTTTAGTGCAACAATGACAAGTAGGGTCAAAAACCTTGCTTGGGGGTACATGAATAATAGCCTCGAGATTGCTGTTCAACCTGAAGAAATAACTGTAAAAAATATTACTCAGGAACTCTTTCATGTAAGCAAAGATGAAAAATTTGATCTACTTTTATCTATACTAAAGAAGCTTAACCCTTCTTCTTGCCTTATATTTACAAACACAAAAGATAAAACAGTAGAAGTATCTCAAAGATTAAATATGAATGGGTACAAAACTGAATATCTGATGGGAGATATGGCTCAAAGTAAACGTCTAGAAACAATTGAAAGAATGAAGAAAGGCGAGCTTAAGTACCTTGTTGCGACAGATGTTGCTGCTAGAGGACTGCAAATAGATAACTTAGAGCTTGTCGTAAACTATGACATTCCTGAAGATTATGAGAACTACGTTCATAGAATAGGTCGAACTGCCCGTGCTGGTAAGAGTGGAAAAGCAATTACTCTTGCTTGTGAAGAATATATTTATGGCTTAGAAGCTATTGAAAACTATATTCAGATGAAGATTCCTGTATTGTGGCCAGACGAGGTTGGACTAGAAAAGGTAGAAGATAAGTCTAAGGACTATGGTAGCAATAGGCATCTAAGGGCTGTAAGAAGAACTGCTTCCTCTAATAAATCAAGAGTAAAGAAGCCTACATTTAAAGATAAAAAGGTTACACAAAAGAAGAAAGATGGGTCTGAAAATAAGTCTGCAACAGACTTTAATAAGTTAAGTTCAATGACGCTTGAAGAACGCATGGCTTACTATAAAAAGACCTATTCAAATCAATCAAAGAACGAAAAAACAATTGTCGAAAAAGAGATGCCAAAGAAGAAAAGTTTCTTTGCACGAATTATTTCCATTTTCAAAGGGAAAAAGAATGGATAAAAAGAAAGGATTATTCTCTCGCTTTATTAGTTACTATAAGCCATATAAGTTTTGGTTTATTTTAGACTTGGTTGTTGCTTTTTTATCTAGTGTTCTATCTATTGTTGCTCCTTATTTTGTTAGAAAGGTGCTTGCAATTATACAAGGTCCAAAAGATGGGATTGTATATTCAATTATTGTCTTCTATTTAGCCTTGATACTCTCGTGTTATATATTAGAATCAGTTTGCACATATATAAGAATAAAATGGGGACATTATTTAGGTACGTGGATAGAAAATGATATGCGTTCGGATTTGTTTCATCACTTACAGAAGCTTTCTTTCTCGTATTTCGATAAAACAAAGACTGGCGATATTATGAGTAGGATATCCAACGACCTATTTAATATTGCAGAAGTTGCGCATCATTGCCCTGAGGATATAGTAATATCTGTACTAACTATAACAGGCGCTTATGTTTTGATGTTTATTATGTCTCCTCTTTTAGCTTCTGTTTCAATTATTCCACTTCCAATCATGGCAGTATATGGAATCATATTTAATAAACGATTAAAGAATAAAAATAGAGCAATAAGAAAGCGTATTAGTGAAATTAATGTTACAGCTGAAAACTCTATTTCAGGCATAAGGGAAGTTAAATCTTACTCAAGAGAAGAGTACCAAGAACAAAAGTTTGCAGAGTCTAATGTTTCGCTGAAAAATTCTAGAGAAGATATGTACCAGGAGATGGCATTCTATCAAACAGGGATTTCTTTTATGCGACAAATCTACTACTTTATAACAGTTGCAGGTGGAATCATTTTAATAATAAACGGCAAAGTTGGAGTTGCTGACTTGCTTACTTTTATTCTCTATGTTTCTGTTGTTCTTCCTCCTATTGATAGACTTATTAACTTTGCTGAGCAATATAGTCAAGGGGCCTCATCTTTTGAACGCTTTACTGAGATTATGGATGTTGCACCTTCAATTTTAGATAGACCTAATGCAAAGCCATTGAAAGTAACTAAAGGAGACATTGTTTTTGAAAATGTTTCTTTCCACTATGAAGGTGAAGATGAACCTGTTCTCGATAACCTTTCAATGAAAATTGATGGCGGAAAGAGAGTTGCTTTAGTTGGAGAAAGCGGGGCAGGAAAGAGCACAACTGTTTCTCTTCTTGCACGTTTTTATGAAAGAGATACAGGTTCAATTACAATAGATGGACAAGATGTCTTAGATGTGACTCAGCGTTCTCTACGTTCAAACATTGGCTTTGTTCAACAAGATGTGTTCTTATTCGATGCTTCTATTCGCGATAATATTGCCTATGGACGTCCAGATTGTACTGACGAAGAGATATGGTTTGCACTGAAAAAAGCCAATTTGAGCGATTTTGTTTCTTCTCTTCCGTTAGGACTCGATACACAAGTCGGAGAGAGAGGCACGAGACTTAGTGGTGGTCAAAAACAAAGATTAAGCATTGCACGTGTATTTTTAAAAAATCCACCAATACTTGTCTTTGATGAGGCAACAAGTTCTCTAGATACAGAGAGTGAAGCTTTAATTCAAAATGCTTTTAATGAACTTGCAAAAGGACGTACTAGCATTGTAATAGCACATAGATTATCAACTATCATAGATAGTGATGAAATTTTTGTTTTAGATAAAGGAAAGATTGTTGAAAAGGGCACCCATGAGGAACTTTTAGAGAAAAAAGGCCTCTACTATAAGCTCTATTCAATAAAATAGGAATGCATATGAAAAAAACTCTAAAAATAATCCGTTTAACTATTTCTATAATTCTTGTCATTCCTTCTCTTGTTCTTGCAGTGGTAGGTTTGTTTTTCTTTTATTTCTTTTCCCTATTTAGAGCCCAAAAATTGGCTCATTCAGTATCATCCTTTTTCTATTTAATTCTCTGTTGGTGGATAATGATAGCTATAGGAGCAAGAGTACATGTTGATGGAAAAGAAAATATACCACCTAAAGGTGAAAGCGTTATCTATTCACCGAACCATAATTCTATGATTGATATTCCATTTTTCTATTGTTCTCTTGGTCGTTTTCCATCAATGATGGCAAAAAAAGAGCTATTCAAGGTTCCTCTATTGCATGGTTTATTAATTTCTCTTAAATGTATAAGAATCGATCGTAAGAGTGCACGTAGCATTGTTGATTCAGTTCGCCAAGGTTGTCAATGGGTAGATGAAGGCCATTCTCTTGTCGTTTTTCCTGAGGGAACGAGAAGCAAAACTGGTGAAGTTGGAACATTTAAAAATGGAGCTTTTAAAATTGCAGAAAGAACTAAGTGTAGAGTTGTTCCTGTTGTAATTAAAAATGATAGGCTTCTTGTTGAGTCTGCTCATCGTTTAGGCATAATAAATGTATACATCAAATTCCTTCCTCCAATAGAAACAAAGAGTCTAACTATAGAGGAAGAAAAAAATATGTCTGTGATTGTCGAAAATATGGTAAAAGAAGAATGGAATAAGCTTCCGCTTGAAAAATAATTATGAAAGATATTTTTGTTCTTTGTTTTCTTGCTATTATGAACCTTATTTCTTTTCTTTTAATGTTCATAGATAAGAAAAGGGCAATAAAGCAACACACTAAAGACATTAATACTCGTCGTATTCCAGAAAGAGTTCTCTTTTTGTTTACATTTCTTTTGGAAGGACTAGGTGGAACACTTGGTATTATTCTATGCCGACATAAAACCAAGCATTGGTATTTTACCCTATTTTTCCCTTTAATGATGATTCTGCAAATATTACTTTTAGTTTATTTATATACGAAGTAAGGAGATATATATGAAAAAGTCCGTATTAGATAATTATGCAAAGCTTATAGTTGAAGTTGGTTTAAATGTCCAGGAAGGACAAGATGTTATTATCAAGGCATCTACAGAAAATAGTGCTTTTGCTCTTCTTTGTACCGAAAAATGTTATAAAAGAGGTGCAAGAAAAGTTACTGTTGAGTGGATCAATCAGGACTTGGATAAACTTAATTACAACTATAGATCTCTTGATACTCTAAAAGAGGTAGAAAAGTGGGAATTAGAAAAAGCAAGCAGTAGAGTAAAGACACTACCTTGTTTCTTACTTCTTGAAGATGAGGATCCTGATGGATTGAAAGGTGTTGATATCAAAAAAATGGGAGAAGCCTTACAAGCAAGAGGAAAAAAGCTTAAGAAGTACAACGATGCTATGGATGGAAAATATCAATGGTGCATTGCTGCTATTCCTTCTATTCGTTGGGCAAAAAAACTGTTTCCTACAATGAGCGGAAGAAAAGCCATTGAAGCACTATGGGAAAAGATTTTACTTTCATCTAGAGCATTAGAAGATCCTATCGAAGCATGGAAAAAACACGATGAGGATTTAAAGAAAAGATGTGATTACCTAAATAGCCTCAAAATAGATACTCTCCATTATACATCTAAAGATGGTACAGACTTTAAAGTTGGACTTATGGAAGAATCTCTTTTCCTTGGTGGCGGGGAAAGTACAATAGGTAATAAAAAGGTTTATTTCCAGCCAAACATCCCAACAGAAGAATGTTTTACATCTCCTAAGAAAGGCCGAGCTGAAGGCAAGGTTGTTGCAACACTTCCCCTTTGTTATAGAGGCAATTTGATTGAGAATTTTTGGATTAGATTTGAGAACGGAAAAGCTGTTGAATGGAAGGCCGAAAAGAATGAGGAGTTGTTAGGTAAACTTCTCACAATTGATGAAGGTGCTTCATATATTGGTGAATGTGCACTTGTTCCAAATTCATCACCAATCAGAAAAAGTGGAATACTTTTCTACAGTACTTTGTTTGATGAAAATGCTACTTGCCACATTGCTTTTGGTTCTGGTTTTGATAATTGTGTATTAGGAGCCGAAGAGTTAGGACCTGAAGAGTGTGAAAAAAGAGGTGTAAACGATTCAATGATTCATATAGATTTTATGATTGGTTCTGACACATTAGATATTGATGCAATAACAAAAGATGGCAAAAAAATCCCAATTTTTAGAGGAGGAGAGTGGGCTTTTTGATTATTTTTAGTTCTCTTTTGACATATTTTTCATTTTTGGCGTTTAGATATATGAGGTTCAAAAATGAAAAAAATAAAAATACCCAAAAGAGCGATTAAAGATAGTATCTTCTCAGCTTTAGTCAAAAGGAAGAAATGGTTAAGAGAGGTATACATCTCTCTTTATCCTAGCGACAGCGATATTAGAGAAGAAGAATTAGAGATTATTACTCTCGAGAGTATATTTGTTAATGGCCTCTATAATGACATAAGCTTTAAAGTTAGAGATAAGCTAGTAGTCTTTATAGAGTGCCAATCTACTTGGTCTCCTAACTTGCCTTATAGAATGATTGAATACTACGGTGAGACAATTGGAAAGCTTGTTGATAATTGGGATGACAAGAAATATAAGAACAGGAGAGATTATATACCTGACCCACATTTCTTCTGTCTCTATACAGGAGGAAGAAAAGATATTCCTAATTGGCTATATGGTTCAAGTAACGAAGGAGAGAAGAGAAAAGAATTCTGTATGCCTGTAAAGGTAATAAGCCGAAATAATGCACTTGGTATACTTAAAGAAATCTGTATATTCTCAGAAATCTATGATAAAAATAGAGATAAGTATGGGCGAACAGAAATAGCGATACAAAAGACAATTGAGGAGTGTCTAGAGTGCGAAATACTAGTTGACTTCATTAAAGAGCATAAAGAAGAGGTAGATGAAATTATGAGAAATATGAGTCAAGAAAAAAGAATCAGGAAGTTTATAGATTTCTCTAGAGAAGAAGGTCGAGAGGAAGGATTGTTAGCAGGACGAGAGGAGGGATTGTTAGCAGGACGAGCAGAAGGCCTATTAGAAGGCAAAGAAGCTGGTATTGCTATTGAGTCCTATAGAGTTACAGAAACAATTAGTAGTCTTACTATTCCTGACGAACTTAAAAAAGAGATCTTAGAGGCACTAAAAAAATAAACTTTATTAAAACTTAAAAGGCCATCCATATGCGGACGGCCTTTATTGGTTCACAGAATATGATTTAGGAAATCTTTAGTCCTTTGTTCTTTTGGGGAAGTGAACATATCTTCAGGTTTTCCTTCCTCAACAATTACTCCGTCAGCCATAAAGATGACTTTATCTGCGGCAGCTTTTGCAAATCCCATTTCATGAGTTACTAAGAGCATTGTCATGCCACTTTTTGCTAGTGATAGCATTACATCAAGAACTTCTTTAATCATTTCTGGATCCAGTGCGGAAGTTGGCTCATCAAAGAGCATTGCCTTTGGTTCCATTGCTAGCGCTCGTGCAATAGCTACACGTTGCTGTTGCCCTCCAGATAGTTGATGTGGTTTTTGGTTAGCTTTATCCTCAAGCCCGACTTTTTTTAATAAAGCCATTGCTTTCTTTTCAGCTTCAGCTTTGCTGATTTTTTTTACCTTTATTGGTGCTAGAGTGATGTTTTCAAGTACAGTAAGGTGCGGGAAAAGATTAAATGATTGGAAAACCATTCCGACCTCTTCCCTTATTTTCCTTATGTCCGTTTTTTCATCCATTATGTCTATGCCATCAATTGTTATAGATCCACTTTGGGCTTTTTCTATGCCGTTTACAGTTCTAAGAAGAGTAGACTTTCCACTTCCGCTTGGCCCAATAATTACGACAACCTCACCATCATTTACCGTTAAGGAAGCATTCTTTACTGCATGGAGCACGGTTCCATCATTGTTCATGTAATCTTTATATAAGTTTTTGATTTCTATTTTAGCCATTTTTGTGTAATCTCTCCTCCATTAATCCAACTAGCCTAGAAAGAATAAGTGTAAGAATAAGATAAATAAGAGCGACAATTAACATTGTCTGCAAAGATAAAAATGTTCTCGAAATATATTCTCTACCACGCTTTAGAATATCTGAAAGCGCAAGAATAGATACCAAAGAAGAATCTTTGAGCATAGAGATAAACTCATTACCAATAGCAGGTAAGACAACCTTAAATGTCTGGGGGAGTATTACATGTATAAATGTTTGGCTTTTGCTTAATCCTAATGCAGTTGCTGCTTCAGTTTGTCCCTTTGGTATTGATTGAATACCAGCTCTAATGATCTCTCCCATATAAGCACCAAAACAGATTGAGAGGGCAACAATTGCGGCTACAATTCCTTCTATATGTATTAAAGAGCCTAGTGCATAGTAGAGGAACATTAATTGAACAAGAAGAGGAATACCTCTAATGAGTTCAACATAAACACCACAGAGTTGGTTGATAAATCTATTTTTTGAAGAAGAACCAAGACCTGTAAGTGTACCAATTAAAACAGCACCAAGAATTGCGAAGATAGTACATTCAAATGTAGTAGGTATACCAGTAACTGTGTATACAAAAATCTTCCAATATACATCTGGTTTTAGAGCACACAATAAGATTAAAAGCGCAACAGAACCTATAAAAGTAAGACGCCAAGAGGTAATGAGGTGTTTGTTGGCTTTTTTAGGTATTAGAACACCATCTGTCATAGCAATTACAGTTGGTTCTTTTTTTGTTTCTGTAGGATCGACAGATATTACCTTATCTTTAATTTCTTTTACTGGCTTATGATTGATGTCCATATTTCTTCCTTATCATTTCATAGTAAAAGGCCAGAGGGGAGAGAAAACCCTCTGACCAAAAGGAGTCAATTATATTAATTATTTAAGACCATATTTAGCTTTGAGCTCATTAATCTTTCCATTCTCACTTACTTTCTCCAAACCTTCGTTGAGGATAGAAAGAAGCTCTGTGTTTCCTTTCTTTACGACCATTCCCATATCATCAGAATTTTCAAATGATCCAGCAATTTTTAGAACTTTAGAATAGCTTTCGTTTGTGAGAACAAAGTCCTCTGCTACAACACTATCAAGAACAACAGCATCGAGATTGCCATTAGCTAAGTCAAGAACTGCAGATGGTGCTTCATCATATGTTGAAACAGTTAAGCCAATATCTTCACAGGCAAACTGACATGTTGAGCCAAGCTGAGCACCAACTTTTTTATTTTCTAAGTCGCTTTCGTTTTTGATATCTGTATTATCATTCTTTGTGACAATAGATAGTGCAAACTGAAGAACAGGTGTTGTAAAGTCAACGCTAGCTTTTCTTTCATCTGTTATTGTTAAGCCTGAAGCTCCGATATCATACTGACCACCCTGTACTCCTGCAATAATTCCATCAAAAGAAACGTTGGCAATTTCAACTTTAATTCCCATTTCTTCGGCTACAGCCTTAACTAACTCCACTTCGTATCCAACGGCATTTCCATTATCGTCAATGTACTCTAGAGGAGGGTAGTCACAAGACACCGCAACTGTATAAACTTTATCTTCTTTCTTCTCAGAAGAACCCTGTGCAAAAATAAATGAAGATGCTAGTAAGACAATTAATAATAGAGAGAGGAACTTTTTCATTTTTATATCCTTATTTGTATATTTATTTAAGATGTGCATACGATATTCTCTTTTATTATATAGGTCAACTACTTTTTTGTATAAAAATACAAAAAATATAAAATATTTTTAAAAACAAGATGTGAGTTTTTCTACATGTCGAATATAATTATTTATATACCAATAAAATATTTAAATAGAAATAAGAGTATAAAAATTCATTAAATTGACTTTTAATATAAAATAATTAAGAATAAATTATCTGTAATACTTGATAAAAAAGTAAAAAATAAAAAAATATTGAATATTTATTCTATAAATTGGAGTCTTCAAAAAAGCATAAAAATACTAAAACAAGCTTTTTTATCCTTTAACCACTGTAGATAAGATAATAGATAAAGAGTCATTTTTTTTGGCTCAAAATCATTTAAGGTGGTTTTAAGAAACTAGGAGCTGACCAT
>SAMEA104315422__coassemble_260_pt1 | contig 29345 bp, 30 predicted proteins | sample SAMEA104315422__metabat2_low_PE_015 | metagenome-assembled genome bin SAMEA104315422 (sample SAMEA104315422) | gut metagenome | biome: Monkey gut; feature: monkey-associated habitat; material: faeces | place: China | collected 2013
ATAAGAAGTAATTACTACGCTATATAGTTCATAAAATGTTGAAACCTTTACTTAAAACAGGAACAAATTTCTATGTTTATCCAAACTTCTTTAAAGAATCTTCGGTTTCTTTATTAGGTGCGGTTATTTCAAAAGAAAACATCATAATGCTTATAATAAGCATATTAGCACTAGCAACACTCGCTTTTATCCTTCAAAAAACTAGCATTGGTAGAGCAATAAGAGCTGTTTCTTTTGATCGTGATACAGCTCAACTTATGGGTATAAATGCAACACTTGTAATACAGGTTGTTTTTGCAATATCTGGTGTATTTGGTGGACTTGCTGGTTGTTTCTTAGGCATTAAATATACGCTTACTTCAACTTTAGGAAGTCTTGTTGTAAAAGGCTTTATTGCCTCTGTTATTGGAGGCTTGGGAAGCTTAACAGGTGCAGTAATAGGAGCAATGCTTCTAGGTATTATGGAAGCATTCTTCCTTAGCACAATAGGTTCAGGTTGGGCAACAATAGCTTCCTTTGCTGTAATGCTTATATTCCTTCTTGTTCGTCCTCAGGGAATTGCTGGCAGCAACGTTCAGGAAAAAGCATAAGGAGGAAAGCATGAGATTATTTTTATATGTATTGACTCAAGTATGCATAACACTCGTTTCTGTCTGTGGTATCTATATTCTCACAGGTTTAACAGGAATGTTTTCTCTTGGTTCTGCTGCTTTCATGGCCATAGGTGCATATGTTTCTGGACTTTTAGTTCTTAACTTTGGCATGAATATGTACTTAGCTTTCTTACTAGCGATAATTTTTGCTGTAGCAGTAGGTTATATCATAGGATTCCCAGTTGTTCGTCTTAGAAGAGACTATATCTCTCTTGTTACATTGGGCTTTGGCGAATCAATTGCACAGCTTATTCTCTTACTTAGCCAATACACAGGTGGAGCGTTTGGACTAATTGGTGTACCAAGAAAGGTAAATGTTTGGTTTACTCTCGTTGCTGCTATAATTGCAATAACACTTACTGCACTATTTAAAACTAGTAAGTATGGTAGACAGTGCATCGCTGTTAAGAGTGATGAACTTGCAGCAAAAGCAATGGGCATAAATGCTTCTAAGGTTAAAATGATTGCCTTTTTGCTCTCCTGTGCTATGACAGCCTTTGCAGGATGTATGTATGCTTTCTACGTTGGTTATGTCGGTCCTACAGATTTTGGTTGGAAAAAGTCTGCCGATTGGGTAATTATGGTATTCTTCGGAGGCGTAAACAGTTTAACTGGTTCTATCTTCGGAGGCGCTTTCCTTACATTCCTCCCTCAATACATGCAAGCTTTGAATAAGTACAGATACATAGTATATGCAATACTTGTACTCTTCATCTTAAACTTTAAGCCAAATGGACTATTTGGCGAATGGGAGTTAACCCCACGAAACATGAAGCGTGCTCTTGTTAGTTTCGATAGAAAAATAAAGAAGAATAGGGAGAAGTAATATGGCATTGCTTGAAATAAAAAACATTAGTAAAAGCTTTGGTGGAATAAAGGCCATTGTAGATTTCTCTCTTGAAGCGAATAAAGGAGAGATTCACGGTATTATTGGTCCAAATGGAGCAGGAAAAACAACAATCTTCAATACTATATCTGGCGTATATCAAGCTGATAAAGGAAAAGTAATATTAGATGGTGAAGATATTACAAACTTGCCTCAATACAAAATTACGCACAAAGGTATTGGTAGAACCTTCCAAAATATTAGAATTTTCAAGGGACTTTCAATCTTAGATAACGTCTTATGTGCTTTTGACCCTAAATCTAAATACACAGTTTTTGGCAGTTTGTTCCCAACGCCTGCAAGAATTAGAGAAGAAAAAAGAGGGCGTGAGCTTGCTTTGTCTTATCTTGAAGTTGTTGGCATGGCAGATAAGAAGGATGAAAGACCTGAAAACTTATCATATGGTAACCAAAGAAAGATTGAGATTGCCCGAGCTTTAATGTGTGAACCAAAGGTTCTTCTCCTTGATGAACCTGCTGCAGGTTTAACTCCTACAGAAGTAGGTGAGTTAACAGATTTAATTAAGAAAATCTCTTCAGAGTTTGGTTTTGCAATTCTTCTTATTGAACATAGATTGGATTTGGTTATGAGCATATCAGATCTAATACATGTGCAGAACTTTGGAGAAACAATTGCTGTAGGAACAGCTGAAGAAGTTCAGCACAACAAAGCTGTTATTGAAGCATATTTAGGAGCTGAAGAATGAGTGAAGTAATGCTTAAAGTAGAGAATCTGAGTGTTAATTATGGACACATTGAGGCTCTAAAAGATGTAAGTGTCGAGGTTGTTAGAGGCCAAATATGTTCAATAATAGGTGCTAATGGAGCAGGAAAATCAACTTTATTAAAGACTATTAGTGGCTTAGTAAAACCACTAAGTGGGAAAATATACTTTGAGGGGGAAGAATTACCTAAAAAACCTTACAAAGTAGTCATGAAAGGAGTTATTCATGTTCCAGAAGGGCGCAGAACTTTCTCAGGTCTTACAATAGAGGATAATCTTCTTGTTGGTGCATTTAGAGCAGACAAGAAGCAAATAAAAGAAGATTTAGAGCGCCAATATGAGATGTTTCCAATCTTAAAAGAAAGAAGAAACCAATTTGCAGGAACTCTTTCTGGCGGTGAGCAACAAATGCTAGCAGTCTGTCGTGGCCTTATGTCTCATCCCCGTATTTTGCTTCTAGATGAGCCATCAATGGGACTTGCTCCAATTATTGTTAACCAAATATATGAGCTTATTCAAAAGATTAAAGACTCAGGAATTACGATTCTTCTTGTAGAACAGAATGCTAAAAAGGCACTCTCTATATGTGATTATGCCTATGTCCTAGAGAATGGAAAGATAAAGCTCAGTGGAAGCGGTGAAGATCTTTTAAAATCTGATGAGGTAAGAAAAGCATACCTTGGAGGTTAAAATGGAGAAAGGCAATCTCTTTGAAATTACCCCAATGGAATTTCCCTCAGGAAGAAAAACCCGTGTAATGATTGGGAAAAATGGCCTAATAAGTGGCTCTAAGTTTTGCCAAGGCTATGTGGAAATCGAGAAAGATGGTTCAATTCCTGAGCATAATCATGAGACAGTTGAGTCTTATACTATTCTAGAGGGAATGGGGATTTTCACTCTTGATGGAGAAGATGTTCTTCTTAAAAAAGGAGATTTTGTCTTTATCGAGCCTTGGCAGAATCATAGTTTGAAAAATATAGCTAATGAAAAACTGAAGGTTATGTTTGTCTATGCTCCGCAGATTATTGTTGATCATTGGGAAAAAGAGAAAAAAGGAATTTTAAGATGAAACACGAAAAGTTTCACTATAAAAGCTTAGAAGAAATAAAAGATAAATGTAGAGAATTAGGGGTTTATATTCCTTTTTCAAATGATACATCAATATTAGCAACTCCAATAAAAATTGGACCATTTGAAGTTCCTAATAGACTAGGAATAGCACCAATGGAAGGTGCGGACTCTACTGAAGATGGTAAGCCTACTAGTTATACAGAAAGGCGATATATAAACGAGGCTAGAGGTGGGGCAGGTATTATATGGTATGAAGCTATATCAATAGTAGAAGAAGGCCGTTCATCTAAAACTCAGCTCTTACTTAATGAGAGAAACTTGGATTCTTTTAAACGTCTTAATGAAAAAGTAAAAGAAGAAGGGTTAAAGAGAAATGGTTTTGCTCCTCTATTAATAATGCAGTCAAATCATTCAGGTCGATATTCGAATCCAAATAATAGGCCTTCGCCAATGATTGCTGAACACAATAGTTTTCTAGAGACCTTTCGCTCTGCCGATGATAGCGATGTAGTCAGTGATGACTATCTAAAAAGGATGGAAGATGTCTTTGGACATTCAGCACTACTTGCAAGAGAAGCTGGATTTGATGGAGTTGATATAAAGTCGTGTCATGGTTATCTTTTTCAAGAGGTTATTGCTGCTTACAATAGACCAGGCGAATATGGAGGAAGCTACGAAAATAGAGTAAGGCTACTAAAGAATTCTATACGTTCTGCAAAGGTTTACGAAACATCTTCATTTTTTGTTACGTCTCGCATTGGAATTTATGATGGTTATCCTAAAGAGAGCAGAGGCTTCGGTCAAGATGAAAATGGAAAGCTTGATTTATCTGAACCGAAAAGACTTGTAAAAGAACTTAAAGATGAACTAGGTTTGAGCTTTATAAACATAACAATGGGAAACCCATATGCCACAACCCATGTAACAAGACCTTTTGATAGTGGTAAATACATTCCTGATGAACACCCTTTTGAAGGAATTCAAAGAATGTGTTTTGGCATTGGTGAGATAAAAAAAGAAGTTCCAGGTATGACTATTTATGGCTCTGCGCCAACATACTTAAGAGAGTACTCAGATTTGTATGTTGCTGGTGCCATAGAGGAAAAATTAGCAGATGGTTTTCTTTTTGGCAGATTGGCTTTTGCTAACTCAAATTTTCCAAATGACATAATCAAAAATGGAAGAATTGACAAGAATAAAGTCTGTCTTACCTGTGGTAAATGTGGTGATTTAATACGTTCTCATAAGCCTACGGGTTGTGTTATTCGAGACAACAATACTTTTATGCCATTTTATAAAGAATGGCTTATTGAAAAGAATAATTTACCTGAAAATTTTAGGGGGTAATTCAAATGATAAAAAAGGTTGCATTGATAACTGGTGCGAGCCGTGGAATAGGATTTGCTATTGCAAGAAGATTGGGTAGTGATGGCTTTAGTCTTGCTCTTGTTGCAACTAGTGATATTGAGAAAAACAGAGCCAATTTAAATATTCTGGATGAAGAAAAAATTGAATGGTTTTATATTCAAGCCGATATCTCTTCATCAATTGATAGGGAAAGAATCGTTAAGGAAACTCTTTCTAAATATGGAAGAATAGACGTCTTGGTTAATAATGCTGGTGTTGCTCCAAAAAACCGTGCAGATTTATTAGAGATGACAGAAGAAAGTTTTGATAGAGTTATCTCAATAAATACAAAAGGCAATATGTTCCTTACTCAAAAGGTTGCAAAGGCTATGATAGAGCAAGAAAAGCTCTTTAAAAAGAGAGGTACAATAATAAATATTTCATCTTGCTCTGCTGAAGTTTCTTCGATTTCTAGGGGAGAGTATTGCGTCTCTAAAGCTGGGGTAAGCATGCTTACAACACTTTATGCAGATAGACTCGCCAAAGAGGGCATATTAGTTCATGAAATAAGACCAGGTGTTATCGCAACAGATATGACAGAGGTTGTTACTGATAAGTATGATAAATTAATTAAAGAGGGCCTCTTTCCTATTGCTCGTTGGGGGCAGCCTGAAGATATTGCAAATGCAGTATCTGCCTTTGCTGATGATCACTTTTTATATACAACAGGTAACTATATTGATGTGGATGGTGGTTTCCATATTAAGAGACTTTAGAGTAACTGCATTAAATAAGCTCCTCATTTCGAGGAGCTTTATTAAAACTATAAATTTTTTATTCTTGTTTTATATACATAAACATAGAGCACAATGGAGACGATTAGTCCAACAGCCTCTGCAACAGGAAATGACCACCAAACACCATCTAAGCCCCAAAGCTTACTGAATAGATATGCAATTGGTATAAGAACTAATAGTTGTCTAATAATAGATGTAATCATAGTTCCGATACCAAAACCTGTTGCTTGGAAAGTTGATGAAAGTCCAATGGAAATAGCTGCAAAAGAGAAACACAAAGAGATTATCTTTAATGCTGGTATTCCTATACGATACATCTCATCTGTTGCAGAGAATAGCGAGAGTAGGCTAGTTGGAAAGATATTAAAACAGAGTGTTCCGAGTACCATAATACATAGTCCAATAACAGATCCATCTCTAACAGTTTCAATCATTCTTTCTTTTTTCTTAGCACCATAGTTATATGCAATTATAGGTACCATACCAGATGAAAGTCCAAAGATTGGCATAAAGACAAATGACTGGAGTTTAAAATAAACAGAAAACACAGATACAGCTGTCGTAGAGAATGCTATGAGAATGCCATTAAGAGCGCTAGTCATTACAGTTCCAATACTGTTTGTGATTATCGTTGGTGCACCAACACTATAGATTGAGCTGACAATGTTTTTCTGTAGCTTTAAGTGATGCTTCTTTATAGAAATATATTTGTTTCTCTTTACAAAATAGAATGATATAAAGCAACCAACAGCCTGACCAATAATTGTTGCAATAGCTGCGCCTTTTATGCCCATATTGAATGTAAAAATAAAAACAGGGTCAAGAATAATATTAGTTATAGCTCCAGAGAGCTGACTAATCATACTCGACATGCTATCTCCTGTTCCTTGTAAGATTCTTTCATTTATTAGTGAAAGGAACATGAAAATAGAGCACGTTGTAACTATAACTGCATATTCTACAGATAACTCTAAAAGAATTTCATCATGGGTAAAAAGCATCAAGAAAGGTCTTGAAAAGATAAGACCGAGAAGTGCATAGAAGACCCAAGTTATAACTGAGAGTGTAAGGCCATTACCTGCAACCTTCTCTGCAGTCTCCACATCTTTCTCTCCTAGTTTACGAGACATGAATGATGCCATACCTACGCCCGTACCTACTCCAAAAGCTATTAATAAGTTTTGAAGAGGGAAGACAAGTGAGACAGCTGTAAGCGCTGTTTCAGATACCATCGCAACAAAGATTGAGTCTACGATGTTATATAAAGCTTGCACTAACATAGATATCATTAGAGGTAGAGAAATTTTAACGAGGAGGGAGAGTATTGGCTCTCTTCCCATAATATTTTCTTGTGTCTGATTTTTATCCATAGATGAATACATTAGTAGCTAATATAAAATAATGCAATATATAGCCAACGTAATTATTTTAAATGTAAATAATAATATTGATAAAAATATCTTATTAGAAGTAAGATTTTTTCTAGGAGAAAACGATGATTGTATGCAAATTTGGCGGAAGCAGTGTTGCTGATTCCATTCAGATAAAAAAAGTTAAGGCTATTCTAGACTCAAATAATAAGCGCAGTTTGGTTGTAGTTAGTGCACCTGGCAAGAGAAATAGTAAAGATGAAAAAATTACCGATTTATTATATAAATGTGCTTCTCTTACAGAAGAAGGTCTATCTTTTAAGAGTGAATTTGATAAAATCCGAGACCGTTATTTCGAAATTGCTACCTCTCTAGGCTTAGAGACCTCTTCTCTTTCTAAAGCCTTAGAGGAGATAAGAGTCAATATAGAAAACAGACGTGGTAGTCGATATGCTGCCTCTAGAGGTGAGTATTTATCGGCACTTTTAATATCTGAATATCTAGGTTTTAAATTCTTAGATCCTGAAGGTGTAATTATAATTGGTGAAGATAACAAAATTGAAGATATAACTTACACAACACTTAAAGAAAAAATCAAAAAAGGTGAGAAGTACGTTATTCCGGGCTTCTATGGAACATCTCTTAATGGTGAAATAACAACGTTTTCACGTGGTGGAAGTGATATCACAGGCTCTATTGTTGCTAAGGCAGTGAAGGCCGAAAAGTATGAGAACTGGACAGATGTTTCTGGCGTATATTCTTCTGATCCTAGAATTGTTAAGAATGCACATGTTATTCCTGTTTTAAGTTATAGAGAAGTAAGAGAGTTCTCTGAAGTTGGTGCTTCTGTTTTCCATGAGGAGGCAATAGCCCCATGCATTGATTCTTCTATACCAATTAATATTCGTAATACAAATAGACCTGATGATGCAGGAACAATGATACAGAAGGCAGTAAAGGATAAGGGTGTTGTTGGTGTAAGTGCCAAGGGCGGGCTTACTCAGATTTATGTACAGAAATTAATGTTCTTTAAAGAAAGCGGTAGACGCCATAAGATTCTTTCTTTAATGCACATCTATGGCATTAAGCCATGTTATACACTTTATGGTTGTGATTCAATTAGTTGGTATTTTGATACCAAACAGGCTGAAAAGATTGATATAGATGAGATGTGCTCTCGAATTAAAGAAGAGTTTTCTTTAGATGAAATCAAATGTAAGAAAGGCTTTGCTGTTATTGGTCTTGTTGGAAATAAAATTGAAGAGACCATGGAATATGTAGATGCGCTCTCAGTTTTAAAGGAAAATGGTATTAAGCCTTCTTCTGTTTCTCTGGGTGGCAGCTATACAACATTCGTAATAGGTATAGAAGAAAAGAGAAAAGATGAAGCTTTAAATCTAATATCTGAAAGACTATATGGTTAATTTATATTCATAGAATGAAAAGGCCTTGTGAGAAATTAGCTCTTACAAGGCTCTTTTTTATCAAAAATAGTCCTCACCAGGATAACTCTAGTGAGGACATAAATTAACAAGCTTAGAGTCCTATTCCCATTGTTTTATACCTTTAAGAATCTTCTCTTCGCTTCTTCTCTTTGGATTAATCCTTATTTCTACTTTTTTTACAATTTGAGTCATCACAGCAGCGATAATAAAGTAGATTATTGCGGTAGCAATAAGAGGGAAGAATGCTTCATATGTGCGGCTTCTAACCAAATCTGAAATCTTAGTTAAATCTAAGACTGCAATATAACCAACAACGCTGCTTTCTTTTATGAGTGTTACTATATCGTTGCGATATATTGGTAAGAAATGCTGTGCTGCCTGAGGAAGCATTATTTTAAAGAAAGATTGACTATCTGTGTATCCAAGGGCTTTAGCTGCTTCTAACTGCCCGTCTGGTACCGCTTTACAACCAACACAAAGCATATCATACATTGAACATGAGAAGATAAGAGTAAAACCTACAACAGAAACCCACATTCCACTAAGCTTGCTTGAGCCAAACACTATGTAGTAGAGAATCATTAATAAAAGTACCGTTGGCATTCCTTCTATAAGCCAATTGTAGAAAGCGTTAATCTTGTTAGCTACTACATTGCCATGTCTACATAGTAAGTAAATAGCAAAACCTAAAAGTGTTCCAAGCACAATTGAACATATTGTGATAAGGATTGTAACTCCAGCTCCTTGTAAAAAGAGGCGCCATCTATCTTCACGGATAAAGGTTTTATTAAAACTTGTTCCAAGCTTATTCCAAAATGAAGCTGTGTTTTCCTCTTCTCCAAGTACAACAAGATTAATAGGAGTAGTGTAGTAGACATTTGATAGAGTTCCTGTTTCATTTCGCTCTTCACTTACTACAATATTCATACCTATATCATATTTACCAGTCTCTACACCAGGAGCTATAGCTTCAAATGGCACTTCATAGAATACTGGCTCATAGCCACAAGCAAGACAGAAGCGAGCTATAAACTCAACATCATAACCAGCTAGTTTTCCATGACTTATAAATGAAAATGGTTCATAGCCACCTTCTACAGCAATAGAAAGCTTTCCATTTTCACCAGAGAATTCGGGAAGAGTATATAAACTTGTTTCAGGATCGAAGTTATTAATCCAATAATCATAGAGAGAGCTTGATGTTCCATCTTCATTGCACTTTTCAATAAACTCATTTAGTTCTCTTAGAATTGTTGCTTGCTTATCGTTGTTGCCAATGATACATGTCGCATTAATATATCCAGCTACTTCGTCTAATGTTTCAAGTTCTGGGTGGTTTTTCTTTTGGATTCCATAACTTACACCCTCAATAAGATATGCATCTACCTTTCCAGATTGGAGTGCGTAAATCATATCATTAGGCATTGTATAGTACTGGAAAGATGTGTGAGGAACTTTATCTTTTATAAGTTCTTCATAAAGTACAGCTGTCTGTACTGCTATATTCTTGCCATCTAATTTTTCAATTGGAGTATCTTTCGGATATTTATGTGCAGCACCAAGTGTTAAAAGTGAGGCAAAGAGAAGTAGAGTAGCGATAATAATTGTTTTATTAAATCTTTTCATTTTACTCCTCCACCCATTTGAAACTGATATCTATACGATTAATGTATCCATCTTTATCTTCAGCTTGATACTCTTTAAGTGAAGTTGTTGGATCATTTATTATTGACTGGAAAAGACTGCTTTCACTCTTCTTCGCTTCAGCTGGTTCTCCTTTATATTTTATAAAGAGGGAGAGTGTATCACTCTTTTCCGAGTATTCAACTGTTGCAATAATATCTGGAACTTCTTCGTATGCAGCGATGTTGTTAATACAAATTTCTTCCAAACAGATACTTAGCTTACTAAGTCTTTCACTTTCAATTAATAGCTTTTCACCATAAGACATCAACTCTTCGTTCATTGCTTCAACATCGAAATCTGTTGATTCAATCTTATAAGAAAGAGTAGAGAGACGCTGGATAAAGCGTCTTGTTTTTTCTCTCTTTGGATGGTCGAAAATCTCCTTTGGCGTTCCTTCTTCATATATGCATCCATCATCCATAAAAAAGATTCTGTTGGAAATTTTCCTTGCAAAATCCATTTCATGGGTAACAATCATCATTGTTCTACCACTTTTAGCAAGCATTTTGATTACAGATTGAACTTCTCCAATCATACTTGGATCTAATGCTGAAGTAGGTTCATCAAAGAGTATTATTTCAGGATCCATTGCAAGAGTGCGAGCAATAGCAATACGCTGTCTCTGTCCACCACTGAGTTCATCAGGATAGGAGAAGACCTTTGTTGCTAGACCGACAGACGTAAGCAATTCCATAGCCTTGTCATAAGCTTCTTGTCTGCCCCTATTAAGAAGCGTTATTTGAGGATTCATAATATTCTCAATTACTGTTTGATGTAAAAATAGGTTAAATGATTGGAAAACCATACCCATCTTTTTCCTTACAGCATTCAAATCACAGCCTTTTGCTGTGATATCCTCACCATCAACAATAATCTGGCCACTTGTTGGCTCCTCGAGCATGTTGATACATCTTAGTAGTGTTGATTTTCCTGTTCCTGACGGTCCAATAACAGCAATAACATCGCCGTTATTGATTGTGACGTTAATGTCTTTTAGTGGACAGCAGTCATCAAACTCTTTAGTTAGATGCCTTAGTTCTATCATTGCCTTAGTCCTTATAAGCCAAAGCTCTGTATTATGATAAAGATGCAAACTGCACCACACGTCAATGCACGCTTAATTGTCCATAATTTGGGGTTATATGCAAGAGAAAGAGGAAAAGTTTTTAAAAAATTTTATTTCTTTTTATTATATATAGTATTAGCGAATTAATTATCTATTAGATAATCACATATTTATGTCTCTCAGAGAAAAGAAATGAGAAATTGTTAATGAATCAATCAAGCAAGCATAGATATCAAAAGCTAGGGTAATAGAGTGTTAAAGTTGTGTTGTTTATTTCTCTAGAATTTCTCGTATAAAAGGATATTTTTCTTCTCTATTACCAACCAACATTGAATACTAGTGAGAAAGGTGTAACAGAAACATCTGCATTAATTGTATGTAATAGTGGTATTCCAAAACCACACAATGTTCCAATTAGGGCTCCTGAAAGAACATCAGAAACAAAGTGATTGCCACTTAAAACTCTTAAAACTGCTGTTGCTCCAGCTACGGTATATAGTGATATTTCCAAAGGCAATTTCCATTTTGAATCTGGGTAATATTTTGAGAAAACAAAGCTTGTAAAGGAAGCTGCGGCAAAGGCTATTGTCGTATGCCCTGATGGAAACGATTTATTCCACTTATCTTTTTCTTCGATAGGTGGGTTGTCGTAATACATATATGGTCTAGCGCGTTCTATTGTGTTTTTTAGAACTTCTTTTATTGCCCACGATGAAAGGATTGTTTCTGCATACATAACAGCTAATGTGCTTATTTTGCTATTACCTCCTATGGCAATGATTGAAGGTGTTAAAGAAAGAGAAAAATCCAGCACTGTAGCTGTTTTATCTAATGTTTTGTTGTATTCAAACATAAATGGTCTATCAAAAGAATTTACAGTATTTCTATCAAGAGGCTCTGCTAAAAGAAAAGCAGAAACGAAGACTAAAAAAACAGACAACAGTAATACTTTTTTTCTCATGGGTTAATACTATAAAAAAAGAGCAGATAGTGTAACTACCTGCTCTCATAAAAGATAAATAACTTATCTGATTCTTAATTCTGTATCACAATCGAAGAATCTTGCCTTTTCCATATTAACGAGAAGAGCAACCTTTTCGCCGACTGTTGGAATAACAGATGGATCAATCTTTCCAACAATATTTGCATTGTCAGTAGCAACATAAACCTGAGTTTCACTTCCAAGTGGTTCTACAACAGATACGTTACCATTGATTGTCTTTCCTTCCTGAGGTGTATGAGAGAACTCAACATCTTCAGGTCTAATACCAAATGTAACCTTCTTTCCAACATATGGAGAGAGGAACTTAGCCTGTTCTGGTGTTACATCAAGAGAGAAAGAAGCACTCTTAAGAGTTGTTTTGTCTCCATTCTTTACAACATCAACATTGATGAAGTTCATTGGAGGGGAACCAATGAAGCCAGCAACAAACTTATTGTTTGGCTCATTATAGAGTTCCATAGGTCCACCAATCTGCTGGATAACACCAAGCTTCATAACAACAATCTTGTCAGCCATTGTTAGAGCTTCGACCTGGTCGTGTGTGACGTAAATCATTGTTGCCTGGAGTCTGTTGTGTAGATTAGAAATCTCAGCTCTCATCTGAACACGAAGCTTAGCATCCAAGTTAGATAATGGTTCGTCGAAGAGGAAGACTTTAGGGTTACGTACGATAGCTCTTCCTACTGCAACACGCTGGCGCTGTCCACCTGAAAGAGCCTTAGGCTTTCTTTCAAGAAGAGCTTCGATGTCGAGGAGCTTAGCAGCTTCCTTTACTCTCTGATCAATCTCTTCTTTTGGAAGCTTTCTGATCTTTAGACCAAATGCCATGTTGTCATATACAGTCATATGAGGATAGAGAGCATAGTTCTGGAATACCATTGCGATGTCTCTGTCTTTTGGAGGAACGTCGTTCATGACCTTTCCGTCAATAGTGAGAGTACCAGAAGAGATGTCTTCAAGACCAGCAATCATTCTGAGTGTTGTACTCTTACCACAACCTGAAGGACCAACGAGAACAACAAATTCCTTGTCTGCAATTTCAATGTTAACGTTATCTACAGCTTTAACGCCACCATCGTAAATCTTGCAGATATCTTTTAGACTTACTGCAGCCATTTGTTTTCTCCTTATTTAGTTCTGAATACTATTTTCTCTCAAAGAAATGCAAAAAACAAAGAAAAAAAGAAAAAAATACAATTATTTTAGGTTGCTAAAATGTGATAATCTTATTTAAACTGTCTAAAAAGCTAAAATTGGTCAAATAAAACTATGCCGAAGATTTTTTCAATTACTGAAAGAGAAAGAATAGTTGAAAGTTTACAAACTGCAGCATCAGCTGCTTTGAGTAAGTATGGAGTAAAAAAGACAACTGTAGATGATCTATGCTCCTCTTGTCATATAGCAAAAGGAAGCTTTTATCTTTTTTTTGAATCAAAGGAGGATCTGTTTCTTTCTCTTGTTGATGTCTTTATCGAAAAGGTGCAAAAGCTCTATTTAGATATGCTTCAAAACCTTGATGAAAACCATATTGTAACATCTCTCACTGAAGTGTTTTTTTTAATTGCTAAGCTTTTCTATCATGATGGCATGTTTCGTTTCTTTGATAGTGAGAACATTGCATTAATAAAAAGGAAGGTAAGTACAAAAAGACTAGAGAGTGTAAAAGAGGATGAAAAAAAGGCCTTTTTAGAACTCTTTTCCTATTTTTCAATAGATAATGAAGAGGACATAAAGGCCTTTATTAGAGGATACAAAGCTATTCTCCGTCTTTATCTATTCAATGATGATATTTTAGAGACAGAGAAGACTATAAAATTTCTTATTCGTGGTCTTGTTCTTCAGATGGTTGAGTAGAATCATCTTTCTCGATGATAACACGTTGAATGCGCTTATCTTCAATTTTAAGAACATGGATTTTAACTCCATCTACAGATAAATCAAACTCTTTACCATCTTCAGGAATTGTTGAAAGGGTAGACATTACGAGCCCACCAACTGTGTCGTAATCTTCGCTTTCTGGAATATTGAGATTGGTCTCTTTATTTAAATCTTCGATAAGAGTATCACCACTAACGCTCCACTTATTATCACTGAGCTTTACTATCTCTTCTTCCTCTTCGCTATCAAATTCGTCGTAGATATTACCAACAATTTCTTCAATTAGGTCTTCCATTGTGATAATACCTGCAGAAGAGCCATATTCATCGATTACGATAGCCATGTGAACTTTATTTGCTTGCATATCTTCAAAGAGCTTATCAGCATGAATTGAGTCTGGTACAAGATAAGGCGCTCTAATGAGACTCTTAAAAGGTTTCTTTTCCTTATTGGTCATGTTCAAAAGGAATTCTCTTGCAATCAATATACCCTTCACGTCGTCATGGTCTTCACCATATACAGGAAAACGAGAAAATCCCGATTCTCTTATTGTGCTGAGAATTTCTTCTTCGCTACTATCTTCTTGAAGCCATAGTGTATCGGCATCTCTAGTCATAACATCATCTACAGCAATGTCATTGAATTCAAATACATTCTGAATCCATTCTTTTTCATCTTCTTCGATAGTTCCAGATTCTCCTGAAGCATCTACCATTAAACGAATGTCTTCTTCAGTTACTTCTTCATCGTTTCCATCGGTCTTAAGATGGAAAATCTTTAGCACTAAGTTTGTGCAAAAAGAGAGAAGGGCAACAACAGGCTTGAAGAAAACAGCAAGAGCACTAACAATAGAGACAGATTTTCTTGCCCAACCTTCTGCTTTTTGCTGTGCAATTCTCTTTGGTACTAATTCGCCAAAAATTAAGGTGAAAAAAGAAATAATTATTGTTATGAAAATGACAGATAGAGTATTAAGAAGGCTTATTGAACCAGGACATCCTAAACTTTGGAGCCATGCAACAAGATGTTCAGAGAGTACATCTGCTGAAAATGCTGCTCCTAAAAAGCCTGCAAGAGTAATACTAATCTGAATTGTAGATAAGAAACCAGATTGGTTTTCTATCATTTTTACAAGTTTAGCTGCTGTTTTATCTCCCTCTTCTGCTTCTTTCTTTAAAGAAATTGAATTTAAAGAGATAACCGCAATCTCTGTTCCTGCAAAAAATGCGTTAACAAGAATAAGGAGAACTTGAAGTATGAGAGTGCTTTGTACTGTCATTTTTCCTCTCCTTTCTTATTAGTGGCGAGAGGAGGAACCTCATCCGATTGATTTGTGTTTTGAGAGTAATGGCTACTAGGGCCGCTTTCCATTCAGGTAATTCTGCCTTTGCACTTAATCTGTGCGTTGAAATTAAATTATTATTAATAATAAAAAAGGAATAATAGTTCGTCAATGGAATGACTACTGGAATGTAAATAGTTAATGCTTCGCTATTAAACAAAATAAATCACCTCTAAATAGGCTTTTCGCTTATTCAAAGGTGATTTTACTTCACTGAGATTAGTTAATCTTAATCTCGATTCTACCCTTATTAGGTTCTACTTCCTTCTTAGGAAGCATTACACTCAATACACCATTCTTAGTCTCAGCGCTAATCTTTGTCTCATCAACATCTTCAGGTAAAGTAAAAGATCTCGAGAAGCTATTATGATAAGTCTCTCTTATCATATATCTCTTTCCTTCTTTCTCTTCTTCCTTCTTGCTCTCTTCAGCGCTAATAGTAAGAGTATGCTTATCTACACTAAGATGTACATCTTCTGGTTTGTAACCAGCAATCTCAGCGTTTAACATATATTTATCTTTCTCTTCAGTAACATCTACAGGAGGCATCTTAGTAGTGTAAGCTCCGTCAAAGAAGTCATTGAAGAAATTCTCCAAACCATACTCAGGGTTTCTTTTACTAATTGCATATTTCATAATTTTAATCTCCTATATATAGATCTTTCGACCTACATTTATAGATTTGAAATATACATGCCAATTCTTATATTTATTTATAATATAAAGAATTAAGTTAGACATTCAAAATGAATATCTTTTTTATAATGTGTCACAAAAGAACATTGATGTTTTAAAAATATTAAAAAGTGTCATTTTGATACGCTAAATAAAAAGAAAGGTTAGAAATGTGTCACATTGAATAAAAAAAGCGGCATAAGGGAATCGGACCCTCGTACTCGGCTTGGGAAGCCGGTGCACTACCATTGTGCTAATGCCGCATATGGTAAGAAATAACTCAAAGATAAAAAGAAATCAAGTGACATAACACTTTCTTTTGTAGTTATAATTGGAAAGATGAGATTAATAAAAATTAATGGTGTAATTAAGAACTACGATTGGGGAACAAGGGATTATCTATCTTCTCTTTTTGGAATTAATGACGGTAAGAGACAAGCTGAATATTGGATGGGGACCCATTCGAAGGGAGAGGCAACGCTTACGAGCGGAGAAACTTTGTCTTGCTTTCTTGGTTATGAACTTCCTTTTTTATTTAAAGTATTAAGCATAGATTCTCCACTTTCTTTACAATGTCATCCAACTAAAGCGCAAGCTATTGATGGATGGAAAAGAGAAGAAAAAATAAGAGAAGAGGGTGATGCATATAATTACCAAGATGATAATGAAAAGGCTGAAATACTATCAGCACTAACCCCTGTTACTGCACTTTGTGGTTTTAGAGAAGAAAACGTAATAAGAATAAATCTTGAAAAATATATTCCAAAAGGAAAAGAAAGATATCTAAAAGGGCAAGAAGATATTAAAGAGCTATTCTTATCTCTTTTTGGTTTATCAAAAGAAGAAAAAGAGGATGTTTTGAATGAACTTAAGAGTTCTATTGATAAGTTCAATAATCCTAAAAACGAAGGCGAATATTTAACTCAAGATGGAATTATTAGTGAAACTTTAACTAAATATCCTGGCGATATTGGCTCTGTTTTTCCTCTAATGATGAATGTTATTTATCTAAAGCCATTCGAAGCTATCTATCTCGAGCCAGATACTCTTCATGCCTATGTTTCAGGTAATGGCGTTGAACTAATGACAGCTTCTGACAATGTGCTTAGAGGTGGGTTAACGCCAAAAAGAGTTGATATAAAAGAATTAGAGAGAATCATGAAATTTGATTCTTCTCTTGGCGAAAAAGTAAAGTGCATAGAGAAAGATGGAGTAGTTTATTACATCACTCCTTCTCCAGATTTCTCTCTTTCATATATAAATAATGGCAAAGGTAAAATTGAAAAGACTGGCGATACCATTCTTTTATGTTTAGAAGGTACCATTAATCTTGAGTGGGCTAATGAAAGCAAAACAATCAAAAGAGGTGAGTGCTATTACATTAATAATAATGATGTAATTAACATCTCAGCAGATGGCATTTGTTATATAGCATCTAAGGAAGTATAAAATGGAGTATGTTGCTTTAGATTTTGAAACAGCATCAATTCTTAGAGATTCAGCCTGTTCGATTGGACTTGTAAAGTTTGATCAAGAGGGAAATATAATTGATCGTTACTATTCCTTAATTTGTCCACCTGTTTTGCGCTTTGATGATGTATGCACTAGTGTTCATCATCTTAATCCATTAGATATTGCAAAGAGTCCAACATTTAATGAGATATGGCCTGAGGTGCATGAATTTATTGGAGATAGACCGCTAGTTGCCCACAATGCCCAGTTTGATGTAGGTGTTCTTTCTCATACGCTTTCGTCTTGGCATATAAAATGTCCTGAATACAAATACTATTGTACGCTATCGCTCTCAAGAAAACTATGGAAAGGTAAAAGAAGCTATCGCCTTACAGCTCTTGCTGAAGAGTTAGGATGGGAATATGACGCACATAATGCATTAGCTGACGCTGAAATATGTGGGCGATTGTTTTCTCGTCTTTGTGGCGAGATGCTTTTTGATGATAAAGTAGCATCAGCTTTTTTCTCAAGGGTTTATAAAAAAGGTGAAAAACACAGATTTCCTGAGACAATTATAAGTCTTTCTTAGTCTCTTTTTCAAAAAGAGAAAACTTTACTGCTAACAATGGAAAGATAAACGAGACCCAAAAAACTAGAGTAAAATAAGCTAGTGTCTTGAAAACAGGATTAAGAAAAGGAATACTTCTTAATCCTAACCAGATTAGAATTCCTAATATTCCTCCTAAAAGGATAGCAATAATCTTTTTCTTCATCTCTTGAGGAATGGCAAAGTTGACATATTTTTTCTCTAACCATGCTCCAATAAAAAGAGCACTAAGAAGGGCGCTACTCTCCATTAGGTCTTTCCACAATAGGGATTCAAAAATACCACCTTCAATTAAAAATGCAATAACAAAAGACGAAATGAGTAATACCGGAGAGAGAATAACAGCAAAGAGCTTTAGGGGCTTTTCGCTGTCATAGAGTAAGACGAACTTGTTAGCAAATTGAGCAATTATGATGCCGAGAAGGATACCAACAATAACATCCATTGGCCAATGACAACCTAAATACACTCTTGAAATTGGAACCATAATTAAAAGGATTATAGAGATAACCCTTATTACTTTATTTTTTGTTAGCTTTATTAATCCTAAATACAAAGCACCAGTTACTGTAGAGTGGCCAGAAGGAAATGAATAGCCTGTTGCCGTACTTTCTCTTAAAACAGTTAATTCTTCTGGATATTTAACCCATGGTCGAGGGATTTGGAAAATAACCTTTAAAAGATTCATTAAAAAGCAAGATGATAGAGTGACGCTAGCTAGAGCAAAGCCTTTTCTTTTATCAATTGCCCAGTAGAAAATAATAAGAACAACTACCGCAATTGACGCTTCTCCTGCCATAGTTATAGCTTCTGCAATAGGAGAGAAAAAACTATTTCTCATATTTTGAAAAAAAATCATTATAGGTTTTTGTAATTCAAGTAAACTAGCTAACATAATTCTAGAATAAAGATAGTTGCTAATAATTACAACTTTGAAAGAAGTGTATTGGTATATTCTTAATAATGTGTCAGTTGAATAAGTAAATGCATTTTTAAAGTAGAATAGTACTGCATTATCTTATATAACTATTATTTTTTTGAAAGCTTGTAATAGTAAAATGTAAAATTTTATAGAACTTAAATATATATGATGAAAATAATTATAAAAAGTATATGATAAAAAAATCAGTTAATCTGTAAAAAATTCTGTAACAATATTGAATAAAAATACACAAAACTGTATATTGTTCACAAGATTTTATAATCTAATTAGGAGTCTATTAATTATGAAGAAGTTTCTTGCGGTAATGTTAGTAGCTTTTGTTGCTGTATCATTCTGTTTTGCTGGTGGTAGCAGCGAAAGTGCAAGTAGTGAAATCAAAATTGGATTTATCGGACCACTCACAGGTGATTATGCAAATTACGGTACACTCTGTAAGCAGTCTGTAGAGATGGCTATTGAAGAAGCAAACAGTAAGGGTGGTGTTAATGGAACACAGATCAAGCTATATGCTGAAGATAGCGAAGGGGACCCGCAGAAGGCTCTTGCTGCTATGGAAAAACTCAGTTCTTCTGATAAGGTTTGTGCTATTGTTGGTCCAGTTTTAACAGGTGAAACATTCTCTGTTGCAGAGAGATCTCAGGCTGAAGGACTTCTTATTATTACACCATCTGCTTCTCATAAAGATATTACGAGTGTTGGTGACTATGTATTTAGAACAACACCTTCTGATGGTTTACAGGGAGAAGTTGCTGGTAAGTATTTTGCTGAAATTCTTGGTTATAAAAAGATTTCTGTTCTATATGCGAAGAACGATTATAGCCAGGGTCTTTTCGAAAGCATGAAAGAATCATTTGAGCAAGATGGTGGTCAGATTGTTGCAACTGAGACATTTATGGTTGGAGATAAGGACTTCAAGACTCAGCTTACAAAGCTAAAGAACACAGACTGTGAAGCTATTTATATTCCTGACTACACAGCAGAAATGGCTCAGATTCTCGAGCAGGCTGCTCAGCTTGGTATTGATAAGCCATTCCTCTCTTGCGATGGTTTCTTAAATGAAGAAATTTATACACTTGCTGGAGACTACACAGATGGCGTTGTCTACACAGCTAGTGCGCAGGTTGAAGAGTCTAATCTCGCAAAGGAGTTTAAGGCTAACTATACAGCAAAGTGGGGCATTGGACCTGATTCATTTGCAACAAATGCATATGATGCAACAAATATTCTTCTTTCAGTAATTGCAAAGGTTGGAACAGACAGAAAGGCAATTAAGGAAGGAATGGAGCAGGTTAAGGACTTTGTTGGCGTAAATGGCGTTATTAACTTTGACGAGAATGGGGACCTCGTAGCATACCAGGGTGTATATAAAGTAGAAGGTAAGACACCTGTATACATTGGTGCATTCCAGGTTGTTGATGGAAAGGTTGTTCAGGTTAACTAAAAGGTGAAATAACCCAAAAAAGGGAGAAGCACCGCTATTAAGACGGTGCTTTTTCCGTCGAAATATGTTCTTATATTGATGGGATTTTATTAGGAGGTCTTGGATGGGGTCTGTTAGTCTGTTTTTTCAGCATCTCATGAATGGCCTGACCTTAGGTGGAGTATATGCCTTAATAGCGCTTGGCTACACTATGGTCTATGGTATTCTTAAATTTATTAATTTTGCACATGGTGATATTTTAATGGTTGGAGCATATGTTGGGCTTTTTGTCTTTGATGCTCTTAGGGGCTCAAGTGCAATGGGTCCATGGTGGGTTATTTCCTTCTTTATTGCGATGCTTGTTTCGATGCTTTTCTGTGCTCTTTTGGGTATGGCAATCGAGCGTATTGCATATAAGCCACTTAGAAAGGGAAGTAGACTAGCACCACTTCTTTCAGCAATCGGAATCTCATTTATTCTTTCAAATGGTTGTGCTTGGTTATTTGGTACACATTCAAGAAAATTCGACTATCCTTTTGATAATTCACCAATTTCAATAGGTGGTGTTGTTATAACTCCACACCAGATCATGGTTCTAATTATTGCTATTTTAATGATGGTTGTCTTAAAGCTCTTTGTTGATAAAACAAAGATGGGAAAGGCTATGAGAGCAACAAGTCTTGATGGTGAGACAGCTAAGCTTATGGGTATTAATAGCGATAAGATTATTTCTCTCACATTTGGTATTGGTAGTGCTCTTGCTGCCTGTGGTGGCATATTAATTGCTCTTGACTATAAAGTATATGCAACAATGGGAACAATGATTGGTCTTAAAGCCTTTGTTGCTGCCGTTGTTGGAGGTATTGGAAACATTACTGGAGCAATGCTTGGAGGCTTCTTACTTGGACTCTTGGAAACATTTGGTGTTGCAATCCTTGGTATTCCTCAGGGCTTTAAGGATACTATTGCCTTTCTTATTCTCATCCTCATCCTCCTCTTTAAACCAGAAGGTTTATTAGGAAAAGCTGAAAAGGAGAAGGTCTGATGTTAAATTTCTTTCTTCTCATTTTAATTTATACATGTATCTATGCATTTATGTCACTTGGTCAGAACTTGATCACAGGTTATACAGGTATGCTCTCCCTTTGTGGAGCAGGCTTTTTTGCTATCGGTAGTTACACTACAGCAATTCTTGTTACAAAATGTGGTTGGTCTTTCTGGCTTACTCTTCCTGTTGCGGCAATCCTTTGTGCTCTTATGGGAGTTTTAATCGGATTACCAACTTTAAGACTCAAAGGAGACTATCTTGCTATTGCAACACTCGGTTTTGCCGAGATTGTAAGAAATATCATAAATAACTGGGATAGTTTAACTAACGGACCTATGGGAATCCAGAGAATACCTATTATTACTCTCTTTGGTATTAAAATTAGTCCTTATAATAAGTACGCATTCCTCGCCTTAGAGATTGTTTTGCTTCTTATTTGTTATTTCCTTTTGGAGCGACTTGCTTCAAGTAGAATGGGAAGGGCACTTGAAGCAATAAGAGAAGATGAAATTGCAACTTCATCTCTTGGTATAAATGTTACTAAGTATAAAGTAGTTTCATTTGCTCTTGGTGCTGCTGTTACAGGTATTGCAGGATCATTGCAGGCAGAGTTTGTTCTTTCTGTTTCTCCTGGAACCTATGTATTTATGGTTTCAATCATGGTTCTCTGTACAGTTGTATTAGGTGGAATGGGAAACTTTAAAGCTGTTATTCTTGGTGCATTTATCATCCAGTTCATCTCTTATTTTCCTCAGTTGATTGGTCTCTCTAATGTAATTCCAGCTCAGGCAAAGCAGATTATCTTTGGTCTCATTCTTGTTGTTATGATGATTTATAGACCTCAGGGAATACTTGGTCGAAAGAAGAGAAATAACTCTAAGGCAGAAAAAGCCTATTTCAAGGAGGCTAAAGTATGAGCATGCTTGAAACAAAAGCTCTCACTAGAGAGTTTGGTGGAATTATTGCTGTAAATAAGGTTGATTTTACTGTTGAAAAGAATATGATTACAGGACTTATCGGTCCTAATGGTGCTGGTAAGACAACTCTATTTAATAACATTACAGGACTCGATACTCCAACTAGTGGCACTGTAACATTTGATGGAAAAGATATTACAGGCTTGCATGCTAATAAGATTTGCCGTCTTGGCATTGCTAGAACCTTTCAGAACATTAGGCTTTTTAAAGATCTAAGCGTTATAGATAACGTAATGGTTGGTAGGCATTTCCATACTGGTAATATAAAAAATAGGACAATCCAGGCTATTGCTTCTTTTTTCAATCAGGAAAAAGAGAATAAAGAAGAGTATAGCGAAGCTATGAAGTGGCTTGAGTTCTTTGGTCTTAGTGACTTAAGAAATGAAGATGCAAAGAATCTTCCTTATGGCTACCAGCGAGAACTTGAAATAGCACGTGCGCTTGCAACAGAGCCAAAACTTCTTTTCTTGGATGAGCCTGCTGCTGGCATGAATCCACAAGAAACAGATGCCTTAATGGTCACTATTAGACGAATAAGAGATTTGGGTATAACAGTTGTCTTAATTGAACATGATATGAAACTTGTCATGAATATTTGTGATAATATCACAGTATTAAACTATGGACAGAAAATTGCACAAGGTACTCCTAGTGAAATTCAATCTGACCAGAAGGTAATTGAAGCTTACCTTGGCACAAGTGAAGACGAGGAGGATGATAATGACTAACAAGGAAATTTTAAAACTTGATAATATCAGTGTTAGTTATGGCAACATTAAGGCTCTAAAAAATGTCTCTATGTCGGTAAATGAAGGAGAAATTGTTGCTTTAATTGGAGCAAATGGTGCTGGAAAATCTACTCTTTTAAAAGCAATTGTTGGCCAAGAACCATTGGAAAATGGTTCCATCTACTATGATGGTGAGCTTTTGTATACCGTTAGCGATAAGCATTATCATGGTATTGCTACATATAATGTTGTTAAAAAGGGTATTGCATTAGTTCCAGAAGGCAGAAGAGTCTTTGCAGACATGACTGTTGAAGAGAATCTTGATATGGGAGCTTTCATGTTGACAGACGAAAGCTTAATAAAGAAAAAGAAAGAGGAAATGTTTGACTTCTTTCCAATCCTCGGACAGCGAAAGAAGCAAAAGTCTCGTTCCTTATCTGGAGGAGAGCAACAGATGCTTGCCGTAGCAAGAGCTCTTATGATTAGTCCAAGGCTTTTGTTACTTGATGAACCAGGTTTGGGGCTTGCTCCTCTTATCGTGCAAGAAATCTTTAATAAGCTCAAACTCATTAACAAAGAGAGTAAGGTAACTGTTTTTGTTGTTGAGCAGAATGCTAGACTAGCTTTAAAGAGTTCTAACGATGGTTATGTTATGGAAAATGGCGTTGTTGTTCTCCATGATGATTCTTGTGCTCTCTTAAAGAATGAGAAGGTAAGAGCAGCATACCTTGGAGAATAATCTATTTGCGTATAGAGAAAGGCTGTTTTAAACTCAAAGTGGAGGATTTATTATGATTATTGAAAGAAGAATGACAAAAGATCCTGTTGTTTGTGCTCCAGATATGTCAATTCAGGATGCGGCAGACTTAATGAAAAGGGAACATGTCCATCGTCTTCCTGTTTTAGATAAAAGTGGAAAACTTATTGGTGTAATTTCCGAGAAGGATATTTTAAAAGCTGCACCATCTCCCGCATCTACTCTTAGTGCTTATGAAACCAACTATCTTTTGGCTAAGCTTACTGTAAAAAAGATTATGAGTCGTAATCCTGTTACAATTAGCAAAGATACAACAGTCGAAGATGCTGCAACTCTTATGATAGACCAAGATCTTTCTTGTCTTCCTGTTCTTGAAGAGGGAAAGCTTGTTGGTATTGTAAGTAAGAGTGATCTCTTTAAGATGCTAGTTGAGTCCTTTGGAGCAAGAATTCCCGGAACAACACTCACTATTCTTGTTAAAGATAGAAAGGGAATTTTAGCTGAGATTATTGGCAAAATAAGTGAAAAGCAACTAGATCTTGTAACTTGTTCATGTTTCTCTGGTACAGAGAATTCCAACAGATATATCTATCTTAAGGTCTCTGGTGTGAGTGCTAGTGAACTTGTCGATATTGTAAAGCCATATGCAATCGAAGTTATGGATGTGAAAGAATCTAAGTAGAAGATTGGTCCTACAGTTAATGGGGTTATCTAGAAAAACTAGATAGCCTCTTTTTATTTTAGACCATAGAGTGAAATAATGTTTTCTCCTTCCTCTACAAATTTCATTATTTCTTCTGATATTTTTTCTCCTTTATTATTTGAACACCAGAAAGAAAGCGCTTCAACAAGAAGAGGAGAACCAGAGAGTTCTGTTATTTCTCTAATATTTTCGGAGAGCGCAAGGATCTCCTCATTATTAAATTTATTCTCTTTGATATAAAGGGCGGTTTTTTCTATCTCTCTTCTTACTTCTCTTACAATTTCTTCACGATATCTTTCTTCTGCATAAATATCGCCAGAGAGGGCTATATAGTTAGTTAATGCATTTTTTAATTTATCTAGGGACATAATTGTATTTTAGCAATTAGAAGCAAAAAAATAAATTCAAAGCCCATGTTGCGAAAAGTGATAATTTATATACAAAATATCGTATATTTATACATAAAATATTTATGCATAATATTGACACCTCTAGTAATAAGTGTTTATCCTAGGGACATCAAAATTGCTTTGGAGTGTTGTTATGAAGAAAATAGCAGTAATGTTTCTCGCTATCTTTATGTGTTTTTCACTTTTTGCTAATGGTAGTAGTGAAAAGACAACGGGTAAATATAAAATAGGTGTTTGTCAGCTTGTTCAGCATCCCGCACTAGATGCTGCAACAGAAGGTTTTATTGATGCCGTAAAGGCAGGTCTTGGTGCGGAGAATGTAACAATCGATAACCAAAATGCTTCTGGAGAAGCAACTAATTGTGCAACAATTATCAATGGGTTTGTTGCTTCAAATGTAGACTTAATTCTTGCAAATGCAACAGCGCCATTACAGGCAGCAGCAAGTGCAACAGATTCAATTCCAATTCTTGGTACATCTGTTACAGATTATGCTTCTGCTCTCGAAATTGATGGCTGGACAGGTACTGTTGGCAAAAATATAAGTGGTACAAGTGATCTTGCTCCATTAAGTGAGCAAGCTAAGATGATTAAAGAGCTTTTCCCTGAAGCTAAGAGCGTTGCTTTGCTCTATTGTTCTGCAGAAGCTAACTCAGTTTTCCAGGTTGAGGAGATGCAGAAATACCTAACTGAAATGGGTATAGAAAGCAAGATGTATTCGTTTACAGATACAAATGATGTTGCATCTGTTGCACAGAAAGCTACACAAGAAGATGTAATATATATTCCAACAGATAATACTGCTGCTTCAAACACAGAAGCTATTGCAAACATTGTTGTTCCAGCAAAGACTCCTGTTATTGCTGGAGAAGAAGGAATATGTAAGGGTTGTGGTGTTGCTACTCTTTCAATCTCTTATTATGACCTTGGTTATAAGACAGGAGAGATGGCTGTAAAGATTCTAAAAGATGGAGAAAGTATCTCTACAATGCCAATTGAGTATGCACCTCAGGTAACAAAGAAGTACAATGCTTCAATTTGTTCTCAACTTGGTATTACACCACCAGAAGGCTACGAAGCCATTTAAAGGGGAGAAAAATGATTTCACTCTTGAATGCGCTACCTGGCGCCATATCTCAAGGCTTAATTTGGGGAATAATGGCAGTTGGTGTTTATATTACCTTTCGTATTCTTGATGTTGCTGATTTAACAGTTGACGGCTCTCTTGCTACAGGTGGGGCCGTCTGTGTCATGTTAATACGTATGGGATGTAATGCATATTTAGCTCTTCTTTGTGCCCTTCTTGTTGGCGCATTAGCAGGTCTTGCTACTGCCTTGTTGCATACTAAGTGTGGCATCCCCGCAATTCTATCAGGAATTCTGTCTCAACTTGCACTTTATTCAGTTAACCTCAGAATAATGGGAGGAAAGTCTAACCAACCTGTAAGTGTTGATAAATATAACCTCCTTGTTTCACAGCGTTATGTAAGATCTCTTTCTTTAAATAACCCAATCTTTTTAATCTTAATTCTTCTTGCTCTTTTAATAGCTTTTCTCTATTGGTTCTTTGGCACAGAGAAGGGATGCTCAATAAGAGCAACAGGTTCTAATAAAAACATGGCTAGAGCTCAGGGAATAAATCCAGATAATGATATTATTCTTGGCCTTATGCTTTCTAATGCATTAGTTGCTCTCTCTGGTGCGCTTGTTGCCCAGTATCAAGGGGCAGTAGATGTAAATATGGGACGAGGTGCAATCGTTATAGGCCTTGCAGCTGTCGTTATTGGAGAAGGTGTTTTTGGAAAGATAAAACATAACTTTGCTGGAACTCTTATCTTTGTAGTTTTAGGTGCTGTTGTTTATTACATTGTTATTCAGATTACGCTCCAACTTGGCTTGAATACAAATGACTTGAAGCTCATAACAGCACTAATTGTTGGACTCTTTTTAGCTATTCCATATTGGAAAAAGTCTATTGGACAGAAGAAAGGTAGAAAGGTTGTAAAAAATGCTTGAGCTTAGAGATTTACATAAAACATTCAACAAAGACACAGTAAATGCAAAAGTTGCACTTGATGGAATTAGCTTAACACTTAAGGATGGTGACTTTGTAACTCTCATCGGTGGTAATGGTGCAGGTAAATCTACACTTCTTAACGCAATAGCTGGAGTTTTTCTTGTAGATAGTGGCTCTATTATTGCTGATGGTGTAGATATTACATATTGGCCAGACTATAAAAGGGCAAGTATGTTAGGCCGTGTTTTCCAGGACCCAATGATGGGAACAACCCCTAACATGTTAATTGAAGAGAACATGGCTCTTGCCTATAGAAGAGGCCAAAAAAGAGGTCTTAAATGGGGAATAAATGAAAGTGAAAGAGAACTTTATTATAATGCACTTAAGACTCTTAACCTTGGCTTAGAGGATAGATTAACTACAAAAGTTGGTCTTCTTTCGGGGGGACAGAGACAGGCACTAACGCTCCTTATGGCAACACTTAAAAAGCCTAAGCTACTTCTTCTTGATGAACATACTGCTGCTTTGGATCCAAAAACAGCAGAGAAGGTTCTTAATCTTTCAGATAAAATAGTTGAAGAAAATAAGCTTACAACAATGATGGTCACACATAACATGAAGGATGCTATAACACATGGAAATAGACTCATCATGTTAGATAGAGGTCGTATCGTCGTAGATATATCAGGGGAGGAGAAGAAGCATCTCACAGTCCCTGACCTAATGGATATGTTCTCTCGTTCTAGCGGAAGCGCAATGGCGAACGACGGCCTACTTCTTACAAAATAATTACAAGCCTTTCCCTCTTAGTGGAAGGGCTGTTTTTTTGCTTGCTTCGCTTAGTTCTTCTTTAGATATTCTGTCCTTTCCATTTCGCTTAGAAATGATAATTGCTTCTCTGATTATTGTTTCGATGCTAGCACAAGAGAAACCTGCAAATAGAGAGGATAAAAGTTCTACAGAGAGAGGCTCAGCAAGAGCAAATGATGATAGATACATCTCAATTAATTCCTTTCTTGTTTCCACGTCAGGGTTTGAAATTGTAAATTTAAGGTCAAATCTACCAGGTCTAACGAGAGCTGGATCTAATGATTCATATGAATTTGTTGCAGCAATAACTAGGATTCTTGATTCACTTTTAAAACCATCCATTTCATTAAGAAGTGTTGTAAGAATTCTATTATTTTCTTTATCAATGCCACTTCCATTGTAGTTTCTTTTTTCGCCAATTGAATCAAATTCATCAATGAAGATTATGCAAGGACGATTTCTTCTTGCTTTATTAAATAGCATTTTGACTTTGAAAGCGCCAAGTCCCATAAGTGCACCTTGAAAGTCTGCCCCACGAGTAGCTATGAAGTTAATCTTGCATTCAGTACTGAGTGCGCGAGCAAAGAGTGTCTTACCATTTCCTGGAGGACCTTCAAGAATTATACCCTTTATAGATTTCTGATTATTTTTCATCATTGAAACAACAGACAAAAGCTCTTTCTTTTCCTCTTCCATTCCTGCAATATTAGAAAAGTTTATTCCACTATTTTTAACAACACGAAATGTTTTGTGTGAGTAGTTAAATAGTGCATAAAGAGCTCCTACGATAATAAAGAGGAATATGATGTTAAAAATGGTGTTAATAATATCATCTAGAGTGGTAGAGGTATTATCTTTAACTTTTATACCACTTTTAAGTAGTTCTTCTTTAAGAGTAGGAGATGAAGGATTCATAGTAGTGTACTTTGTTTTGCTTTCTTTCAAAGTATAGCTAATTACATCTTTATCTATTGTAACAGTTTCAACATTGTTTTCTTGAAGGGAAGAATAGAAGTTGGAATAGTCTGTTTCTTCTCCTCTTGTAAGGAAGGGAAGAAAAACAACAAGTCCAATAACTAAAATTAAAATTGGAAGAATAAATTTTCGCATAGACAAAAAATAATACAAAATTAGACAAATGTCTCTATTTACATTTGTTTAAAGATAATACTTGGCTAGGAACCATCAAAATATCCCTTCTTTTCATTCAATTTTGACATATTTTCAATTTTTAACGTTCTATATATAGACACTAAAAAGAAGGCGTTAGGAATGAATAGGAAAATTGGAAAAGAAAAAGACTTTGTTTTAGACTTAATTAATAATCTCACCCTATATTCACCTCACATAATAGAGAGTTTTAAGAATAAGGCATTAATAAGAGAAATCTTAAGTCTTGTCGAGCTTCCATTCTCACTACCAGAGAATGATGACGAGTTAACAGTAATAGTAGAAGAGTACAGGAAGAAAGGTATTCTAAAGGGAAAAGAGAAAGAAGAAGAGAAAGCAAAGCTTTTACGCTCTCAACGAA